>FMJZ01097703.1_pt1 | contig 20748 bp, 17 predicted proteins | sample 1987881 | NCBI WGS metagenome assembly FMJZ01 (sample SAMEA4378227, study PRJEB15110) | soil metagenome | biome: soil; feature: Field; material: Soil | place: India | collected 2015-03-11 | depth 0 m
TGTGCCGATGCACTTAAGTGGACACGCTTACCAATTTGAGCACATGAACCAACTAATGAGTGTGAATCAAGTAATGTTCCTTCGTCAACATATGCTCCAATATTTACAAATGCCGGAGGCATAATAATTACGTTTTTACCAATGAAACTACCAGATCTAATTGAAGTACCACCAGGGACAATTCGAACAAAATTTGGGCTTGAAAAAGATTTTAAAGGAAGTGTTTTTTTGTCGTAAAAATGGAACATCTTTTGGGATAAGTCACAGATTTTACCATGCTTGAAAAGTAGAAGTATTCCTTCCTTAACCCAAGTATTGACCCTCCAGTTGCCATCGGGGTGCGGTTCAGCGGCACGAATTTCTCCATTATTCAAAGCATTTAAAAAATCTTGATAAAATTCATCGAAATCATTTTCGGTAAATACTTGTTGTAATTGTTTAATTTTTTGCTTTAATTTTTCCATCTTCTTTCTTTTTGCTGTAATCATTTTTATTTTGCCAATTTACAAAAACGTGAGATAAAGCCTCGAAAATATGTTTTACTGGAATAATTTTGAGACCAGATTTTACATATTCATTGACTTCTGCCAGATCGGGTTCGTTATCTTTGGGAATTATTACTAAATTAATACCAACCCTTTTTGCTGCAAGTAGCTTTTCGTTCAAGCCACCGACTGGAAGAATATTCCCTCGAAGGGTAATTTCCCCAGTCATTGCAACATCACCACGAACCGCTATACCACTTGCTGCAGAAATTAATGCTATAGCGATAGTGATTCCAGCTGATGGTCCATCCTTTGGTATTGCACCTTCTGGAATATGGATATGAATTTCACGTTTCGAAAAGAAATTTTTTGGTACTTTTAATTCGTGATAATTTGCTCGAATGAAAGAAAGAGCGGCCTTTGCAGACTCTTTCATTACATCGCCAAGTTGTCCAGTTAGGGTAAATCGTTCTTGCCCTGGCATAATTGCAACTTCGATGGGCATAGTATCGCCTCCAACGCTTGTCCAGGCAAGTCCAACTGCAACTCCAACCTTGGGATCGAGGTCTTCCCTCTTTGTTTTGAATTTGGGTACTTTTAAATAATTTTCAACTTGCTTTTCTTCAATAGTGAATTTTTTTCGTTTAATGAATTTTTTGAATTTAGTGTTTTCCCTTAATGCTTGTTTAAAGTCATCTTCTGGATCAAGTTTTTCTTTGTTTTCAAATTCAGTAATAATGTCTTTGATTTTTTTTCTAAAAATAGAAGAGAGTTCTCTTTCAAGATTTCTTACGCCTGCTTCACGAGTATATTCTCTTATTACCTTTATAATAGCTTTGTCTGTAATATCAATTTTTAAGTCTTGAATTCCATATTCTTCTTTTATTTTTGGAATTATGTGTTTCTTTGCGATTTCAATTTTGTCAGGTTCAAGATAACTGGACAGTTCAATTATTTCCATCCTATCGAGCAATGGCAAAGGTATTTCATACTTTATGTTTGCAGTAGTAATAAATAGAACGTTGGAAAGATCGTACTCTACTTCAATATAGTGGTCTTGGAAAGAAACATTCTGTTCCGGATCTAATACTTCTAATAGTGCTGCAGAGGGGTCACCACGAAAATCCATCGACATTTTATCAATCTCATCTAAAAGAATTACTGGATTTGTGGTTCCAGCTTTTTTCATTGCTTGAATAATTTTTCCTGGCATTGCTCCAACATAAGTTCTGCGATGGCCTCGGATTTCAGCTTCGTCGCGGACTCCACCAAGTGAAAAGCGTACAAATTTTCTTCCTAAGGCACGAGCAATGGAGCGTGCAAGGGATGTTTTACCAACTCCCGGTGGACCTACGAAACATAGAATTTGTCTTTTAAGACTCCCGGCTACGTTTAATACAGCAATGTATTCCAAAATTCTTTCTTTTGGTTTTTCTAAGTCGTAATGGTCCTCATCTAATATTTTTTTTACATGTTCTATGCTGAAGTTATCTTCGGTTTTTGTCGACCATGGCAGCGAGGTAAGCCATTCTAAATAAGTTCTATTAACGGAATATTCCGGAGACATAGAGGGAGTTTTTTTAAGTCGTTCCCACTCTTCAATAGCTTTTTTGTAAGCGTGTTCGGTCATTTTAGCATTTTCAATTGCTTCCTTCAACTTTGCGATTTCTGGAACATCTTCCTCTTCTTCTTCAAGTTCCTTTTGGAGAGCACGAATTTGTTCTTGGATATAGTACTTTTTCTGGGTTTTTTGCAATCTGCTCTGAACTTTAGAATCGATTTCTTCTTCAATCTTTAGAATTTCAAGCTCTGAAGTTAATATTGAATTGAGTTCGAAATATTGTTCTTTCAGAGTTGTTTTTTCCAGGATTCTTTGTTTAACATCAACAGTTTGATGTATGTTTGCAGCAGCAAAATAAAGCCTTCGGATTGGATCTTTGATATTTTCGAATGCTGTAAAGACGTCTGGTGAAAGCAATCTATGGGAACGAACGTAATTGTAAAACAGTTCCGAGGCTCTTCGTTCGAATGCTTTTATTTCCGGGTCTGATTCGTCGTAGGTAGATTGTATTGGAGCAATCTTTGCAGCTAGAAAGTCTCCTTTTTTCAATGGTTCAAGTATTTTAGAATGGTACAAACCCTCGACAAGGACTTTTAAAAGATTATTGGGCAACTTGACTACTTGCAAGATTTTTGCAGTTGTTCCAAATTGGTAGATATCTTGAAATGTTGGTTCCTCTATTGTTGGGTCCTTTTGAGCTGTTAAAAAAATAAATTTGTCTTTGTCAATTGCTTCGGTAATTGCTTGAATAGAACTTGCTCTACCAATAAGTACTGGATAGATCATGTAGGGGTAAATTACAATGTCTCTTAATGGTAAAATTGTTAGTACCGAAGGTATTGAAATATTGTTTCCGTTTAAAATCACATCGTTTTGTGCTTTGTCCGTTTTCATCAGGATCAATATTAATTATAATTTTGTAGAAACGTTTTTCTTTTATAAACATTTGATTTTGTGGAGAGGATATGTTGATTACTTTAGATCATATTGGGAACAAAATTGAACTACATAAAACACCAGAGCGAATAATATCACTCGTTCCTTCCTTGACAGAATTGCTTTTCGATTTAGGATTGGGGGATAAAATAGTTGGTAGGACAAATTTTTGTGTCGAGCCCAAGGGTCTTGTTGATAAAATTCCAAAAGTTGGTGGCACAAAAAAGATAAATATTGAATTGATATTAGGGTTGAAGCCAGATATTATTGTTGCAAATAAAGAAGAAAATGAAAAAGAACAAATTTTAGAACTTCAAAAGGTCGTTCCCGTTTGGGTTAGTGAAATTATTACAATCGAGAATAATTATGATTTAATCGAAAAACTTGGTTTGATATTCAATGTTATTGAGGAAGCAAAAAGGACTATATCAAATATTCTAGAAAAAAAAGAGATTTTTTTAAATAAAATAAGTCATTCAAAATATTACAAGAAAAAGGTATTGTACTTTATTTGGCGAAAACCATACATGGTTGCCGGAGAAAGAACTTTTATCAATTCTATGTTGCAATTATGTTCTTTATATAATCTTGCAAAAGAAATACCCAATTCCTCAAGGTATCCGATAGTTATGGTCGAGAATTTGTCTTATGTTTCAGCAGATTTGGTTTTACTTTCCACTGAACCATATCCATTTAAGGAAAAGCACATCCAAGAATTCAGAGAATTGTTTCCATCATCCGAAATTATTATTGTTCGAGGAGATTATTTCTCTTGGTATGGTTCCAGAATTTTAAAAGCTTTCGATTATTTTACAACCTTATTTGGACTACAATAATTTTAAGTCTTATTTGTTCGCAAATGTTCAGGTGTTCTTTTTATAAGCAAGACTAAATGCCAATGTACAGGATTTAAGATCTTTGATGATAGGTTTCGGATACCCCAAAATTTTTGAGTTAAATATAAACTCTGGGTCGTGGATTTTAATGGGTGGAATGTTTCGTAATTCTGGAACATAGCGATAAATGTATTCACACTCCGGATCAAATTTTTTAGATTGTAAGAAAGGATTAAAAATTCTGGTCGCCGATCGGGGGTCTGTTCCAACTCCAGCAACCCATTGCCAATTTCCGACATTCGAAGATGTTTCATAGTCAAATAAATGACGGGCAAAAAAATCTTCACCCCATTTCCAATCAATTAATAAGTTCTTTGTTAAAAAACTTGCAACCACCATTCGCACTCTGTTATGCATATATCCAGTTTGAACTAACTCCCTAATACCAGCATCTACAAGAGGAATTCCAGTTTCGGCTCTTACAAATCTTTCGAAATTATCTGTATTGTTACTCCATTCAATTTTAACATTTTTTTGAAGATTTTCGTTTGTTGTTTCTGGAAAGTTGTAAAGAATATAATTGAAGAAATCTCTCCAAATCAATTCGGATAAAAACGTATTTGCATTATTCACTAAAGCCCAGCGAACTAGTTCGCGTATAGATATAGTCCCAAAACGAAGATGTGTGCTAAGCAATGAAGTACCGCGCAAGGAAGGTAAATTTCTTATTGTTTCATAATCGTCTATGACTTTTGAAAATTGACTCAATAGTTCTTGTGGTGTTTTAATTACACCATCGAAATCAACTTTCTGGCGTTCGAAACCAATTGATTTAATATCAACCGGCTTAAAAAGTACTTTTGTATTTTCTATTTCAATGATTTGATTAAATTTATCATAATGTGCAAGTTTTAATCTTGGTGAGATTTCCAAAGTTTTGTAAGTTCTAAGTTCTTCAACAATTTCTTTAACCGCATTTTTGAAATGTGTGAATACTGTGTAGACTTTTCCTTGTTTCGTTTTGATTTTCTCTGGATCAATTATAAAATTATCGAATTTTATTTTTAAATTGTATTTTCTTGATAATTCTACATCTCTTTGTTTGGAATAAGGATCATTATCGGTCGAGGAGAAAATATTAACTATTTGATATTGATGGGATAAGTAATCGAAAATTTGAAGTGGTGCTCCAGAAAATAATGCAAGATTAAGATTAATTTTGATTAAATTCTCTTTTAGTTTTGTGATTTGGTCTAAGATAAAACTTACTCTTCTATCGTTTTTGGGTAGCTTTTGCAGTAGGTTTTTGTCGAAAATGAAAATTGGTAATACGGGAAAACAGAAATCTAAGCTTAGAAGTGGGTTATCTTGTATTCTCAGATCTCTTTTGAACCAGATTATTTGTATTCTTTCCATTAGACTTTGAGATTTTAAACTGAATAAAAGTTTGGTTCTTATTTTTATTTTATAATTTTGTTTTTTTTATTTGGTTGGTTTATGAAATTCCCTAAAATAATTGGAGTATTAAATGTCACACCAGATTCCTTTTCAGATGGGGGGCTATTTTCGCACACTAAAGCGGCAATTATCTGGGGACTTAAGTTGCTTGAAGATGGTGCAGATATTTTAGATATTGGGGGTGAAAGTACTCGACCTGGCTCCGAACCCGTGAGCATAACGGAAGAATTGAAAAGGGTCTTACCTGTAATTGAAGGAATTAAAAAAGAAAAGCCTGATGCCATAATTTCTATAGATACTAAAAAATATGAGGTTGCTTCCGAATCTATCAAAGCAGGTGCTACAATTATTAATGATACCAGTGGTTTGCAAAATGATGTTAGGCTAGCTTACTTGGCAGCGGAAAAAAATTGCACCTTAATTATTATGCATATAAAGGGTACGCCTAAAACAATGCAGATTAATCCAACTTATCAAAATGTTGTTGAGGAGGTTTTCGACTTCTTAATGAACAAAATTGATTTCGCAAGACAACTCGGAGTTAATTCTGTTATTGCAGACCCTGGAATAGGTTTTGGTAAGAATGTCGAACATAATTGGGAGTTGCTTCGTAATATTCCTAATTTCTATCAACTTAAAGTTCCTTTGTTGCTGGGATTATCAAGGAAGTCGTTCATTGGTAAGACATTAGGAATTGAAAATCCAATAGAAAGGGACGATCCAACCCTGATTCTTCATTCACTCCTTTTGAATTTTCAAGTAGATTTCATACGAGTTCATAATGTTAAGCAATTTCAAATGTTAAAGATCTTGTACAACAAACTCTATGAAAATTCTTAGCCTGTCGATAATTTTTCTTTTTTTTAGTTTAATGAAACTATATTCCACAATTCAGTGGGCTTCGTACGTTATCTCTTTTTCTTCTGAACTTGGGAAAAGACAATATTCCGCCGATCAAGCACTTGGAGAACCGAGCGTTTTGCCAGATTTCGGCTTTTCGCCATGTGCTTGGACACCTCGGTACATAAAGAACAAGGATGGTGAATACATTCATCTTGGATTTAAAAACCCTCAAATTGTTAGAACAATAATTGTAAACTTGAATAACTCCCAGGACTGTATCAATCAAATATTTTTGGTAGATGAAAAAGAAAATAAGTATTTATCTTATAATAAAACTTTGTTTGAGTTTAAAGGACAAAAGGGTATTCTCTTTAAAACGCTAATTCATGCAACGAATTACAAGGTTAAATCAATAATAATTCTTTTCAAAACTGCTCAACTTAATGATTTTTTGCAAGTCGATGCTGTTGGTATTTCATCGGAAAATGAATTGGGTTTTAACATAAAAATAAATGAAGTCCAAATACCACCATACGAAATTACTCAACCTATAAATTTAGGTCCCAATGTTAATTCTCCTTATCAAGAACTTGCCCCTATAGTAACACCCGACGGAAGAAGACTTTATTTTACCCGCGAAGGGCATCCCGCAAATTTTGGAACTCGAAAGAAACAAGACATTTGGTTTTCGGATATTGATGAACAAGGAAATTTTTCCCCAGCAACATTATTGCCCTATCCAGTTAATAATGATAATCACAATTTTGCATTTGGAACGACAAGCGATGGATTGTCTTTAGTCGTCGGTAATTTATATAATCCAGATGGATCTATGAGCAAAGGGGTTTCAATTGCCAGGTTTAATGGATATGATTGGAATTTTCCCGAGGGAATTTTTATTCATGATTTTGAAAATTTAAACGAGAAGACAGCATATTTCTTAGCACTGAACGGAAGAATTTTGATATTATCTTTGGAGGGGAAGGATTCCTATGGTGGATTAGATTTATATGTAAGTTTTAGACTTAACGACGGAACCTTTTCAAAGCCTATCAACTTGGGTTCGGACATTAATACTGCCGACGATGACACCTCTCCATTTTTGGGTTACGATGACGAAACATTATACTTTTCTTCTGCTGGCTATCCATGTTATGGTAGCCTTGATATTTTCTATTCAAAAAGGCTTGATTCTACTTGGAGGAAGTGGACCAAACCTATCAATCTTGGTAAAGTAGTAAATACTACTTCGTGGGACGCTTATTTTACCATTCCGGCATCTGGTGATTTTGCGTATTTTGTTTCAACTCAAAATTCTATAGGGCGAGAAGATATTTTTCGAGTTTTTTTGCCAAAAGTCCTCAGACCAAAGCCTGTTGTTCTTGTTAGTGGTAGGGTTTTAAATAAGAAAACAAATCAATCATTGAAAGCTCGAATTCAATACGAAACCCTACCTGATGGAAAAACTGTTGGATTTGCTGAATCAAATCCTATTACGGGTGAGTATAAAATCATCCTTCCTGGTGGGTCTCGTTATGGTTTTCTAGCCCAGGCAGATAGTTTTATGTCAATAAACGAAAACATTGATATTAGGGTTGATTTACATTATCAGGAAATCACTCGCGATCTTTATCTTGTTCCAATTGAAGTCGGAGAAAGTATTCGTTTAAATAATATTTTCTTTGACTATAAAAATTTTGAGCTTCGCGAAGACTCATTTGCTGAACTTAATCGTTTGGTTAAATTAATGAAAGAACATCAAGAACTTGTGGTAGAAATTTCTGGTCATACCGATAGTATTGGGTCCGATGCATACAATCTTAATCTTTCGAGATTAAGGGCAAAATCTGTAGCGGTTTACATAATATCCCAAGGTGTGGACCCTAGACGTTTACACGTGCGTGGTTATGGGTCACGATATCCTTTAGAAAGTAACCTAACTGAAGAAGGCAGACAAATGAACCGAAGGGTTGAGTTTAAGATTTTAAAAAAGTAATTTTTAAATTAGTAATTATTAAGTTTTGTAAATTGGTTAAATATGGAAAAAAGGAAATATTTTACGGATGAGGAGTTAAGGATGCTATCCTCGGTCTTCAAGATACTTTCTGAAGTCTCCAGATTAAAAATTTTGCGATGTTTAATCGATGGCGAGAAATGTGTTACAGAAATTATTAATGCAACTGGTTTAATGCAGGCTAATGTTTCGAAGCAAATTAAGCTAATGCAAGAAGCTGGAATTGTGGAATGTCGGCCCTCGGGATTACAAAGATTTTACCGAATAATTAATCCTACAATTCTTGAAATATGTAGTATTGTTTGCAAGAATAAAAATTGAAACTTTTTTTTGATTATTTTACTTACCTATTCCGCCTTTTGTTTGTTTTTTTTGTCACCCTTTTTGATTCTACTATAGGATTGCTGGGTATGTTTGTGCTTGGAAGAAAATATTACAATTTAAATCATTATCGTGCTTGGGCAAAAAGATTGCTATTCTTTTCTGGTGTAAGGGTGAAATGTGTTGGTCTCGACAATATCGATAAAAATATGTCATTTGTTTTTGTAGCTAATCACTCAAGCTATCTTGATATTCCAGCTGTTTTCGTTGCAATTCCGAATAATTTGAGAATAATGTATAAAAAGGAACTAGAAAAAATACCAGTTTTTGGTTGGTTTTTAAAAAAATCCGATTTTATTGCAATAGAAAGAGAGGAAGTAGCTTCAGCTCGAAGTAGTTTGAATGAAGCATTGAAACTCATCCAACAAGATGTATCTGTATTAATTTTTCCTGAAGGAACTCGTTCAATTGATGGAAAAGTCCAAGATTTTAAAAAGGGTGCTATGTTCCTTGCTTTGCGAAGTGGAAAACCAATTGTTTCAGTTGCAATAATTGGAGCAAACAAGTTGCTTCCCAGGGGAAAACTTTTTTTGAGAACAGGTACTATCATTGTGTTTATACATAAACCAATATATATAGGAAAAAATTTGGATAAAAGCCAAATAACCCATATAATTTCGATGCTCAGAAATCAGATTGAAGAAACTATAACAAAATATTCAAATTAAAAATCATTTGATTAACGAAAATTTGTTTGAATGTGTCAATTTTTTGTCAGAAAAAAGGAAAAGGGTAGTTTTTATTACTTTGCGATTAAAGGTTTTGTTAAAATATGCTGGGTTGATTATTATATTACTACATATTAAGATAATTTCTAATGGAACTCAATAGGTTTTTACAAATTAGCTAACAAAGGAAATCAGTTGAAAATAAATAATAAATAAAATGAGGTAGAAAAGACATCAAATTTTGATTCCAAAATTTAAACTTAGAAAGAAGCCACCAAAATCTTTTATTGGTTTATTTTGTATGCTTTCTAATCCGTTGCCACCAAATGGAATCCAATACTGGCGTGCAGACAAACCTATATAAGACTTTTCAGTTACTGGTATATTAACACCTGTTCCCAGGAAGATACCAAAACGTATGTACATTCGTAAATAGCCTAAGGATGTGAAAAATTCCTTGTCGTAAGGAGTTGAGAATATAAATGTTGGACCAAGTCCCAAATTAGCATAAGGTGTAAAATTTGTACCTAGAACTTCGGTAAGAAATGATTGGGAAATTCCAAAAGTAAGAGGGAACATATACAACCGATTTACTTTTCCGGGAATGAAAAGTTGGCCAGTCCATGGGTCGTAATATTCAAATTCATCAGTGTTTCTTGCACCGGAAATATATAAGTTTGCAAAAAGGTTTGTGTTGTTTAAAAGGGATAATTCGTAGAAAACGCCCATTCCAAAACCATTGTTGGACAAAATTAAATTGAAGCCCCAGAACTTGTTATTCTGGACTTTTTTAATTTGATTGGTTAGCAAGGGCCTTGGGCTTTTGAAAACGATAGTTGAATCAAAATTCAAAGAAAAGTTGGATGCAAAAGAAGTATCTTGGGAATAACTGCGTGAAATAATGAAAAAACTTATTAAAAGCATTATAAATAAAAATCTAATGTTTCTAAAAGATTTTGTCATATAAACTTTCCTTAATACTAAAAGAATAAACGAAAACATTAATAAAAATTGTAATAATTGTAATAAAGAGAAAGTTTAGTAATTTTGTATGCTATATTTATTTGAAGTTAGAATAATTGATGGAAATTGAAGAATTTGTTGATAGAGTTTCGCAATTTCTTCCATTCGAAATAGCTTTAGAAGTTGATAGAATAGGAATACAGGTAAAAACCAAGAGAAAATCCCTAAGCAAGGTTCTAGTTACATACGAGGTTGCATTTGATGTCATCGAAGAAGCCAAGAAAATTAATGCTGAATTGATAATTTCATTCCATCCTTTGATTTATACACCACTTGAGAGAATTACTTTCGATGATAGGGTAGGAGGTCTTCTTTTTGAATTAATAAAAAATTCTATCTCTTTGGTTGTTCTACATACAAATTTTGATGCTTTTCGTGGTGGTACTAGTTGGTTGTTCGCTGAGAAATTGGGTCTTTGCAACATTGATTTTCTGTTATTAAATGAAAAGGATGCAAATTATGGTTTTGGTGTAATTGGCGAACTTCAATTTCCTATGGAAGTTACACAATTTCTCAAAAAATTACAACAAGTTACAAACTCACCCCTAAGATGGTGCCAAGGTAAATCCGATTATGTTATGAAAGTTGCACTTGTTTGCGGAAGTGGTATGAGTTTCGTGCAAAATGCCTTCAATGCTGGGGTAGATGCTTTTATTACTGCGGATATTAAATACCATAACTTTCACGAGTACAATGGAAGGATGGCTTTAATAGATCCCGGACATTGGGAAATGGAGTATTTAGTTTCCGTGGGTTTGAAAAACCTACTTGAGCAAGAATTTAAAGAAGATTTAAAATTTTTCGTTTCAAAGGTTTATACCAATCCAATAAAATATTATCCAAACGAAGAATATAATAAAATTCAAAGAGAGTTATTTATAATATAAAGGGCTGAAATAATGATGAAATATCCATTACAATATCTTGTTTCTTTGTCTATAGTCGATAGAAGGCAAGACGATTTAGAGGATGAATTTGGCGATTTGCCCGAAAAAATTAAATCGCAAAAGGAAAATTACCTTGAATTGGAGGCTGTTGTAAAGCAATCCCAAAAAATGCTGGATGAACTTCGCGATTTTATGTTAAATTCGAGAAAAGCTTTGGAGGAGTTAAAAGCACGCGAAGAAAAACTTTCCAAACAGCAATTTTTGGTTCGAAATAACAAGGAGTTTGATGCAATCACACGAGAAATAGAGTACACTCGAAATGAATACAATCGGATCTTGCAAGAATTGCAAGTTTCGAATTTAAAAGAAGAAAATTTGGTTAATGTTTTAGCACAACAAAAACAAGATGCCCAGAATGCCCTAAAAGATTTAGAGGAATTGGAGCGCGATTTTGAGTTAATAGCTACTAACCAAAATGAAGAACTGAATGAAATTAAGAGTGCCAGAGCGAAAATAATTGAAAAACTGGACAAACACACACTTGAATTTTACCAAAGAATTCGCAGCACTCATAAAGATGCAATTGTTAAAGTTAAGAAAAATAGTTGCACGGGTTGTTTTAGTCATATTCCCCCACAGAAAATAATTGAAATACGAAACAATTTAGATAAGTTGTATACGTGTGAAAATTGTGGTAGAATCCTTTATCCTGAAGATTTGGAAATCGAGAGTGAGTTTATTTTATAAATTTGTAAGTATAAAAAGATAGAATTGTTCTTTGATGGAAGGGTGGGCAGTTGCAAGGGATTTAATCCCTTGAGGAAAGTCCGAACTCCAAGGAGCAACCCGCTTCTTAACAAGAAGGCAGCGAGCAGATTTTGCGAGCTGACGGAAAGTGCCACAGAAAACAAACTGCCAATCCGGCTTGCTTTTTTGCAAGCGGCATGGAGGCGAGGGTGAAAAGGTGGGGTAAGAGCCCACCAGCACATTGGGTGACCAGTGTGGCTTGGCAAACCCCGGGCGGAGCAAGGTCAAATAGGGAAGCATTGGGCGAGTTTCGCTCAGCCGAGTTGCTCCATCGGTAAACCTTTTTGGTTTGTGCTTCTGGGTAGACCGCTTGAGGGCATTGGCAACAATGTTCCCAGATAAATGACTGCCTCCGCCGTTTGTTCGGTGCAGACAGAATTCGGCTTATAACCCTTTCATCGGGACAATTCTATCGAATGTTTTATTTGAGGGAAATATGAAATTATCAGATGATCCTTTTGTTAGAGAATTACTACCCGAATTTGTCGACAATTGGATTAACGACATTGACTCTCAATTCGATGAGATAATTCAAAGCCGTAACTATGATGATCTTTACAGATTTGCACACACTCTAAAAGGCTCTTGCTTCCAATTTGGGTTGGAACATATTGCACACCTCGGTATTGAATTAATGGGATATGCCAAAGAAAAAGATATCGAAAAAGCTTCATCTATGAAGAAAATTATTCGAGATTCCTTTTTCTACGTCAAAGACTATTTAAAAAATAATCCCTTGTAGTTAAAATAAATTAGTGAGGGGAAATGAAAAGGAGTTTGTGGTTAGCTTTGCTTGTTTTGATACTGGTTTCGTTTCATTCTATTGGTCAAATTCGGATTGCGGTACTACCTTTCCAAAACATGGATGGCGATTTGTCTTTGAACATTTTAAGTTACAAACTTCAAGATAGCGTTGCTAATTTGCTATGGCAACACGATTCCGAACAGAAACATTTTGTTATCATTCCTTCCGATTCTATAGACTTTCTTGTTAGTCAGTTTAATTTAGACCCTACTAACCCTCAGTATCCTACAGACATGTGGAAAGCCGTGAAAATGCTAAATGCAGATGTGGTAATTAGTGGTACGTTTAATCGTAAAGCTGAGAGAATTTTAGTCAATGCTTATATCTACGATGTAAAAACTAAGCTTGCATATCCAGAACACCAAGCACGGGACATTTTCAAACCAGAAGACAGGGTTATGGAGGCTGTGCCGTTAATAGCTAAAAAATTACTTCCTGGTCTAATACAGTAATTTTTTAAAAAATATAGCCAACCAGTAGGTTTTCTTAGTGGGGTCTGTCCATTCCACTCGATGTTTTTCATGTGGTTCAATAAGTATATAATCACCTGGATTTAAAGTAATTGTTTGATTAGAATCTTGGAAAAAAATTTTTGCTGCCCCTTCTAAAAGAATTACCCATTCGTATTCATCTTGGTCGTACCAAAAATCTTCGGGGGATTTGTGCCCGAAAGAGATTATTTTCTCAATCTTGACATGTTCATTTTGAAATAAGGTCTCGAAGAATTCAAAATCCTCGTTGTGAAAATAGCCTTCTAAGGAGAAAATGTTTCCGATTTTTTTGTACATTTACCATGTATATATATTATAAATTATTTGACGTAAACAATATTTTGCTATTGAATGAAATACTTATTATTCATTACATTATACTTTTTTGCTTACATGTTATCTTATGTTGTTCTTTAAATTGGTTATTCTTTTTATAATTATTTAAAAAAATATCATTAAGATATAAATAAAAAGCTTCTGTATATTTCTTTGACTTTAACTAATCCGTTACCGTTTTAGTGGGCAACGATGGTATCATTGAACTTTTGTCTAAGTTTTTTTCACACAATGCTGTTGTATGCATTTTAAATATTTTATAATAACTTATCTCTAGCTGATTTTACATTAAATGGTCATAGAATATAATTTGATTAGGTAAAGTAAAATGAAGAAAAGTAGCGCATAGGGGATTCGAACCCCTGCCGCGGCCTTGAGAGGGCCGTGTCCTAACCACTAGACGAATGCGCCAACGGCTTACAAAAATAAAAAAAAACAGTGTCACAATTACTATTTAAACACAAGTGATGATTGTATCATTAATTTAGTTTATTCCAGTCGGTTTAGGCAGCAAAGCTTTTCGGCTTAATTTATATTTTCCATCGTTTGTAATTTCGATAAGCATGACATCAATTTTGTCCCCGACTTTTAAAATATCTGAAATTCTGTTGATTCTCTTATAATCTATGTGAGAAATATGAAGCAAGCCGGTTTTCTTGGGTAAAAATTCAACTATAGCTCCCAATCCTTCGCGTATTTCTTTAATTTCACCTTTGTAAATGTCACCAACTTCAGGTTTTCGAACCAATGTTTCAATCATTTCTTTTGCTTTGAAACCATCTTCTTTAGATGTAGAAGCAATTTGAACTGTACCGTCTTCTTCAATAAAAATGGATGTGTTTGTTTCTTTAGCTATTGAGCGAATAGTTTCACCGCCAGTTCCAATAACTAAGCCTATCATTTCTGTTGGTATTTTAATGTTAATAAATCTGGGAGCGTAAGGTGAAATGTCTTTTCTTGGTGCTGATATTGTTTTGTTCATTATGTCGAGTAAATACAGTCTAGCCTCTTTGGCTTGTTGAAGGGCTTCTCTCATAATGTCAATTGATAAACCTTCAATCTTGATATCCATTTGGCAAGCAGTTATTCCATCCACAGTCCCTGCTACTTTGAAATCCATATCCCCAAGATGATCTTCATCTCCTAAAATATCAGTAAGTATTGAAACATTTTCACCTTCTTTTATTAAACCCATAGCAATACCTGCAACGGCTTTTTTCATAGGTACACCTGCGTCGAATAGAGAAAGGCTTCCAGCACAGACGGTTGCCATCGAAGAACTACCATTTGACTCAAGTACGTCCGAGACAACTCTGATTGTGTAAGGAAATTCATCTTGGTCGGGCAACATAGTTTTGAGTGCACGCTCGGCTAGATTCCCATGCCCTATTTCTCGCCTACTTACACCGGTTAATCGCCCTACTTCACCAGTGCAAAATGGTGGAAAATTATAATGTAGCATGAATCTCGAGGTATACACGGGGAAGATTCCATCGAAAATTTGTTCGTCATCTTTTGTTCCAAGTGTAGTAGTGCACAATACTTGAGTTTCGCCTCGGGTAAACAGAGATGAACCATGGGTTCTTGGCAATAAACCTACTTCGCAGTTAATTTTTCTAATGTCCTTTAATCCTCTACCATCGAGTCTTCTTTTTTCGAATAGTATCATTTTTCGCATTTCTGACTTTTCAATTTCGTTTACGATGTTTGTTACAGCCATTTCGAAATTGAAGTCGGTGTATTCCTCTTTACTAGAGAAAGTTTCTATTGCAGCCTCAAGTGCTTTCTGAACAAATTGGCTTCTCCATTCTTTTCGTTCCTTTTTAGTGGTTATCGAATGGATATATTTGTATAATTCTTCTTTTACTATATTTTGGACTAGCTCAAAAAGTTCATTTGGATAAATGATATCGTTAAATTCTCTTTTGGGTAATCCAACTTTACTTACAAGTTCCAGCTGTAATTTATTTAAGAGTTTTATTTTATCGTGTGCAAATTGCAAAGCTTGTAAAAAATCCTCTTCAGAAATTTCCTTTGCTTCTCCTTCGACCATAACAATGGAAGTATCAGAAGCAGCTACAGTTAAATCCATGTCTGAAATTTTAAGTTCGTCAATTGTTGGATTAACTTTGAGTTGGCCATTTATTCTTCCAACTCTAACTTCGGATATTGGTCCATCAAAAGGAATATCGGATATCATCAAAGCTGCAGAAGCCCCAACCATGGAAATTGTATCAGGATCAACATCTGGTTGGGATGAAAATACAGTTGCTATAATTTGAGTTTCGTATCTCCAAGATTTAGGGATCATTGGGCGAATCGGTCTATCTATCAAACGTGCTGCTAAGATTTCACGGTCGGTGGGTTTTCCTTCTCTCTTGATGAATCCGCCGGGAATTTTTCCAGCAGAAGAACTTTTTTCCCTATATTCAACTTGTAAAGGGAGGAAATCGATATCTTTCCTTTCGGTATCGGAAGCAACCGCTGTAACAAGTACCATCGTATCGTCGTATCTTACCATTACTGATCCGTTAGCAAATTTTGCGTACTTTCCAGCTTCAAGTGAATATTCTTTTCCGTCAAATTCAATTTTGACAATAACATTTTGTTTCTGATGCTCCATTTTAGCTATGTCCTTTGTAATTAAGTTTAAAGTAACGAAAAAAGCGGTTTATTTATTGCAAATAAACCGCTGCAAGTTAGTGTAAAGATAAATTATTTTCTTAGATTAAGTGCAGAAATTATTTGACGATACCTATTGATGTCCTTCTTTGCAAGATAGTTAAGAAGTCTTTTTCTTTTGCTAACTAGTTTTATCAAGCCTCTTCGGCTGTGATTGTCTTTTTTGTGGTTAATTAAGTGATTGGTAATATCTTGGATTCTGGCTGTAAGTAATGCAATTTGCACTTCGGGTAACCCAGTATTTTGAATATCCCCACCAAATTTTTTAATTATTTCTGCTTTTTGTTCACTTAAAATCATTCAAGTCTCCATTTAAAGAAGTACAAATTTACTAAATTTTTTCTAAAAAATTTTCTTCAATAAGATTTAAACAATGCTCTCGGTCTTTGTTCAATTGTAATAGTAAACTATCTATAGAGTTGAATTTTTGCTCATTTCTAATAAATTTTAGAAAATTAACTGTTATGTTTTTTCCGTAGAGATTATCATTAAAATTCAGAAAATGCACTTCAAGAATCCTCTTTTTTTCGCTATAAAAAGTAGGTCTAAAGCCAAGATTTGCCATACCAAATAAATTTTTGTCTTTTATTTTGGAATAGACTAAATACACTCCATTGGTAGGGACGAGTTTGCCCTCGTCGTCGAATTTCACATTTGCAGTAGGAAACCCCAAAGTTGCACCCCGACCATCCCCAGGCACTACTGTGCCTTCGATTAAGTAGTGGTAACCCAGCAAGTCATTAGCTAATTCAATTTTGTTTTGCATTAATGCATTTCGAATTTTAGTGCTCGATACTGTTATTTCTTTAATGACATGGGCAGGAATTTGTTCTACCTCGAAATTTAAGTCCAATGAGAGTCTTTTTAGTAATTCGAAATTTCCTTCCCGATTTTTTCCAAATAAGTGGTCGTAGCCAACAAGTATTTGGGAAAATCCGATTTTTTTATGAAGAATATCAACTACAAAATCTCGAGCAGAAATGTCCGAAAATTCAGGAGTAAAATGGATAATAAGTACCCTTTCTATTCTAAATTTTGCGAAAAGTTTTAATCTTTCTTCGATAGTTGTTAATAGCTTAATAGGCTCCTTATCAGGCATTTTTATTACAAATTTGGGATGGGGGTTAAAAGTAATTAAAAGTGGAATACCATTTTTCATTTGGGAAATTTCGATTAGCCTTGAAAGAATTTTTTGATGCCCAAGATGTACTCCGTCGAATGTTCCCACAGTAATAATGTGCCTTGGATTATATTCTATTTTTTCCAATCCCCAAAAAACTTCCATCCATTTACCTTTTTTAGTGCATCTAATAATTCTTGAATTTGTAAAGCATTATTGACGGAGAAGTTGCCAATTTGTGTACGCTTTAATTCGGTAAGATAAGCCCCAACTTCTAGTTTCTTTCCGATATCATTTGCAAGGGAACGAATGTACGTTCCTTTAGAACATCTTACTTCGACTCTAACAAGTGGCAGATTGATTTCAAGTATACTTATTGAATATATTTGAACAATAACCGGTTGTAATTCAATATTGATATTCTTTCTTGCTAATTGATACAATCTTGTCCCAGCAACCTTTTTTGCGGAAAACATTGGGGGTATTTGTTTATAATTTCCAACGAATGAGTTAATCACGCTGACTATTCTTTCATTTGTTATTTGTCCTATAGACTTAACATTTTCTTCTTCGCTTGTAGAGTCGTATGTTTTCGTTGTCGCACCAAGTTTGATTGTAGCAAGATAGGTTTTATCTAAATCAGTAAATTGAATTTGGTTTTTTGTGTACTTGTTAAACAAAAGAATTAAAAGGCCGGTTGCAAAAGGGTCTAGTGTTCCAGTATGCCCAATTTTTCTAATTCCCAAGACTTTTTTGAGTTTGTTTACGATGTCGAAGGAAGTCCAGTCTTTTGGTTTATCAATCAAAAGTGAACCTCCGTATGTAGTTGTATTTATTAGCCAATCCTCTATTTGATGAATGTTATCCTTATTAAGAAGCATTTTTTAAAAAATTGGTGAAAGATTTTGAATAAAATTAAAGTATCTTTTAATAATTTCCTCATAATCCTTTGAATATTTCAACTTCAATTCTTCCAAATATTGTTCAAAAGTCTTTTTGTTTGTAATATTTGGGTTTAGCGCTGGTGGAGATGCTTTTGAAAGCTCTTTGCCCGGAGTCGATTCTCTTCTTTCTTCGTAATCTCTTTCGTAAACAGATTTAGATACATCTAGTAAACGTGAAAGTATTCTTTCTTGTCTTTTAAGAGTTTCTTCGTTTATTTTACCACTTTGCAAATCGGAAATAACTTCCTGCATTTCTTGTAAAATCTTGTTCAAGTTGCCAAGAAGTCTTGGGTCTTGCTGTCCAAATTTTCGTTGTTCATTAGAAAGCTCTTCGAGTGCTTTTTGAGCTCTTCCTTGGTCAGCAATTATCCTTGCAAGCTGGGCTTGCTGTTCCTGGTTTAATTGACCTTGATTTCGATTTGATAATTGCTGTGACATCTGATTAATGGTTTGCTGACTAGTGGCTATTTGCTGAAGTCTCTGCATAAAGTTGAAAGAGCTCCCTTTGCCGCTTTCACCCATTCCTCCGGGATTGTCGCAAGCGCCCTGATTTTGCATTTGAGAAAGCATGTTTTGCATCTGTATCGATGCATTATTCATAGACCTAATAGCTTGTTCCTGGTATTCTTTAGCTTTACCAAGATTTCTATTGGCAAGATTTTCGGTTGCTTTTTGCATTGAGTTTAAAGCATTTCCAATTTCACGTGCCATTTCGGGGGTAACCGAGAATGATTTTTGTGATAATTCAAACAATGAATTAGCGAGTTCTAATAAAGATTCAGTCAAATTTGCTTGCAATTTTGCTTGCTCTGGTATTTTTGAAGAATTGTAATCTGTATTTTGTGTTTGCTTTTTTAAATCTGATTGTTCTTTTGCTAGTGTCATCATATCGTTTAATGATTTCTCCAATTTTTCGATTGCTTCTTTGGTAACTTTTTTGTTTATTTCGTCGCGTACCTTTTTCATCTGGTCTGCAAACTTTTTCAGTCTATTTTTAGCTTTCTCTTGGGATTGTCTTGCTTTGTTGAAATTTCCACTTTGTATAGAGCTTTCTGCATCTTGCATATCTTGAGAAGTTTCTTTTGGGGATAGTTCTTCTTCTGCTTTTTCAAGTTCATTAAGGGGCATATCGCTACCGATTTCATTCATTATTTCTGAAAGCTTTTTTAGCTCATTTTCGATTGTGTTTAATTCTTTTTGAATTTGAGCTTGTTGCGAGGCTAATTTCTCTCTTAAATTTTTATCATTTGGGTTAGAATTGTCAAGTTGCTTTTGCAAATCTTCTTGTTTTTTTAGTAGCTCTTCGGCTAATTTTTGTAATGCATCCGCCTTTTGTTCAGCTTGCAATCTTTTAAGAATTTTGATGGTCCTTTCAAGATTTTTTCGGAATTGTTCTTCATCGAATTTATAATTTTCCAAGGCTTTCTTAATGTCATCTGGGGAAAGTTTTTGCAATGCTTGTTCCAGTTGTTGTTGTAGTCGCTTTAATTCAGGTGAATTTACTTCCTGCAGAAGTTTTTGAAGTTCAAGATATTTTTGCAAGGTTTCAGGAGAAAGAAGATTGTGTTCAGAAAGTTTGTTTGTCAAATCTTCTACGTTTTTCTGTATTTCTGAAAGCTTATTGCTTAGTTCTTTTTGTTTATTTAAAAGATTTTCTGTTTTCTTTTTCTCCGACCAGTCGAGTTGGTTTTTTGTTTCTTTTTTGCTTAGTTCTCGATTTATGTTTTCCATTTCTTTTCGAATTTCATTGGCTTCTTTTAGAACTTTGTCGAGTTCGTTTGTAATATTTTCTTGTGATTTTGAGGCTTCCCCGAGAACTTCTTCGAGCGAGGGCAACTTGGCTCGCAAAAGTGTTGTCCTTGCAGGTTTAGGACCTGAAATCTTATCGTTGTCGAACACTTCTAAATAGAACTCGTATTCATCCGAAGGTGAAATCTGCAATAAATTTAAGTCCCAAATGTATGGCACATTAGTTTCGTTTTTATCTGGTGGTATGGGAATAGATATAGACCGAAATTCATTCCAAGGTTTAGCATAACTTGAAAATGAAAGCCTATACCTTAAATGGAGAGAAGAGAAACCAAAATCATCTGAAATGTAAATCATCATTGGAAGAATAGCTGATTCGGAAAGCTTAACATCGTATTCTGGCTCGAGTAGTTTAATTTCGGGGTACGAATCGTTATAAACATTTATTCTATACTGAATGGGATTTAAAATTTCCAAATTGTCATAATCCTTGAGTTGAATAAAGTAGAAACCATTAAAGTTTGCCGAGAATGTTCCAAAGGCTTTTTTTTCATCAACATTCATTTTGGTATAGGTGGTGTCGAAAAGGAATCTCCCTTCGTTGTCTTTCTTTTCTTTCACCAATACAATTTTTGCCTCTTTAATCTTTTTGTTTGCTAGAGAATTTATTAAAATTTGTGATCCAACCAACACATTCAAGTCGGCATTTTGTTCAGTAAAAT
>FMJZ01000393.1_pt1 | contig 20745 bp, 17 predicted proteins | sample 1987881 | NCBI WGS metagenome assembly FMJZ01 (sample SAMEA4378227, study PRJEB15110) | soil metagenome | biome: soil; feature: Field; material: Soil | place: India | collected 2015-03-11 | depth 0 m
TGAAAAGCCCCTCCTAACCTCCCCGCACGCGGGGAGGGACGCGGACGGCTCGGCAGGAGCCTCGCCCTAATCCTCCCCAATCTCGCCGAAGTGGCGCACCAGCACGCCGAAATCGAACAGCGTCACCTCCTGGTCACCGTCCAGGTCGGCATCGGGGTTCCAGTTGCTGTCGCCCGGCATACTGCCAAAGGCAGCGACCAGCTGTCCGAAGTCGAACAGCGTCACCTCGTTATCGCCGTCAATGTCGCCGTTGGTCAACGACACGTTCACCCCGCTGACGTTGGCGCCGTTGACCCGCACGTTGCGAACCACCCGGCGCAGCCAGTGACTGCCCTTGAACGCCAGGTCATAGTTTCCATTGGGAACATCTGGCAATGTGTAGCCCCCGGTGCTATCCAGGTTCAGCGTCACCGTGCGGATGGGGTCGGTACTGCCCGCGTTGCGCAGCTGGATGACGATGGGCACGGCGGTCACATCGCCGCCATAGTCGCCCAGCTCCACGCGCCCGCTGATGGAATAGGTGCGGATAATCCGCCGCGCCGGTCCGCCAGAGGTCGTCCACCAGCTGAACCATACCCACTCTTCCCATATCCAGTCCCAGTAGGCGAACATCCCCTCCAGGCGCGCGCCGTTCTGCACAACCGTGCCCTGCCACCGGACTTCGGTGTTGCCGACGCCGGGGATGTTGGCGATGCCGGAGAAGATGATGGTATCGCCGTCCACTCTGCCGGAGATGCTGTACTGCCCCAACGGGTTGTTGTTGGGCGGCAGATACTGCACCCTCCCCGTGAACTCGCCTGTGGTGGTGTTCATGCTGTAAAACAGGATGTTGCCATCAAACACGAAACCGTAGTAGATGTCCCTTGCCTGCGCCGTCCAGTAGGTGTTGGAGATGTCCCAGTTGGGCGGTGCTGAAAAAGCAGGGATTGCCAGCGTGATGGCAAGAAGCAAAAACCAGCGATTCATCGCCGAGACCTCCCTTTCCTCATAATAATCACAATATCATCGTATCCCAGCAAACTTGCCTGTGTCAAGCGGTAGTGGTTGCCGATGGATTTTTGTCCGCTTTCGGGATATAATCTCTGTCGGAAGGAGGACGGCACGACCGGTGTTAGCACGTCTGCAAGAGGTTGAAAAGCGTTTTGAACAGATAGAACAGGCTCTCGCCGACCCGCAGGTGGCTTCTGACCCGAAGGAGCTGCAGAGGCTGGGCAAGGCGCACGCGGAGCTGGAGCCTATCGTACAGGCGTTTCGGGAGTACAGGACCACCCTCAAACGGATTGAGGAGGCGGAGTCCCTGCTGGATGACCCCGAAATGCATGACCTGGCACAGGAGGAGCTGGACGCCCTGAAGGAGCTGCGCGAACAGCAGGAACACCAGCTGAAGCTGATGCTTCTGCCCAAAGACCCCAACGACGAGCGCAACGTTCTGCTGGAGATTCGCGCAGGAACGGGCGGCGAGGAGGCGGCGTTGTTCGCGGCGGAGCTGGCACGCATGTACATGCGCTACGCGGAGCGGCGCGGCTGGAAATATGAGATTCTGGACATGCAGGAGACCGGCATCGGCGGCTACAAGGAGATTATCCTGCTGATCGAAGGCAAAGGGGCGTACAGTGCGCTCAAATACGAGAGCGGCGTGCACCGGGTACAGCGCGTGCCCGTCACCGAAAGCAGTGGGCGGATTCACACCTCCGCCGCCACAGTTGCCGTCCTGCCCGAAGCGGAAGAGGTGGAGGTGGAGATTAACCCCGAGGACCTGGAGATAGACACCTTTCGCGCCGGCAGCGCAGGCGGTCAGCACATGCAGAAAAACGAGACCGCCGTGCGCATCCTGCACAAGCCGACCGGCATCGTGGTTACGTGCCAGGATGAACGCTCGCAACTGCAGAACCGCGAGAAGGCGATGCGGATGCTCCGCACGCGCCTGTATGACCTCCAGCAACAGCAACTGCAGGCGGAACGCACCGCCACCCGCAAATCGCAGGTGGGCACCGGCGACCGCAGTGAGAAAATCCGCACCTATAATTTCCCGCAGGGGCGCGTCACCGACCACCGCATCGGTCTGACCATCTATAACCTGCAGGAAATCTTGGACGGCGACATCCAGCCCTTTGTGGACGCCCTCATCGCCGAGGACCAGGCACGCCGACTGCAAGAGGCAACCGAACAGGAAGCGCTTGCCTCGATTAGTCAGGAGGCTTAAAAGGATTCCATGGAGCGCAGTGCAGACTGGTTTTATCAGGCGGAAGGAGACCTCGAGCACGCGCGAAACGACCTGCAGGATGGTTTCTACGACTGGGCCTGTTTCTCCGCCCAGCAGGCAGGCGAAAAGGCAGTGAAGGCGGTTCTCAAAAAGACCGGGCGTGAAGCGTGGGGACACTCCATCGCCGATTTGCTGGACGTGCTTGCCGAGCAGTTTTCGGTACCCGGTGACCTGCGCGACATCGCGCTGGAGCTGGATAAGGGCTACATCAGCACACGCTATCCCGACGCTCTGCCCAACGGTGCACCGCGTGCCAGGTACACCAGAGCAGAAGCAGAAAGGTTCATCAGCCATGCCGAACGAATCGTCGAGTTCTGTAAAGGTCTTCTCACCTAAATACACCCGTGAGCAGGTTATCGACATCCTGCGCGACGCGATACCCCAGATAGCCGCGCACCTGCCGGTGCAGTGGGCGGTGCTGTTCGGCTCCTACGCGAAAGGCAACTACACTGCCTTCAGCGATATCGACCTGCTGGTGGTATACGCTGGCGAGGTGCGTGAGGATGCCTTCGCGGTGGTCAAGAAAGGTGTGCCACTGCGCGGACTGGAGCCTCACGTGCTCAGCGAAGAGGAGTTTCGCGCGGTGCTCCCCGTATGGAAGCAGATGCTCCGGCACAGCGTAACCGTCTGGGGAACCTGCCCGATAGAGGGATGGGAGGGCGTTTAGCCGCTAACTCGCAACGAGCGCAGCTTGTTCACCGCCCGTACCACCTGCTGGATGGTGTACTCTATCTGCTCCGGGGTGTTGTCCTTGCCCAGCGTGAAGCGCACAGAACCTTCGATAAGGTGAGGGTCTATTCCCATCGCCACCAGCACATGCGACGGCTCAGTATCGCCAGAGGAGCACGCCGCTCCTGCCGAACAATAGATGCCCACCGCGTCCAGTGACAAAACCAGCGATTCGCCCTCCACGCCCGCGAAAGCCAGATGCGCGTTATTGGGCAGGCGGTTTACCGGATGTCCCGTCAGCACAGCGTCGGGCACTGCTTGCAGGATACCCTCAACCAATCGGTCACGCAGGGCGCGCACCCGTTCCATCTCTTCCACTCCACAGCGCATCGCCCGTTCCGCCGCTGCCCCAAGCCCGACGATTCCGGGCACGTTATAGGTTCCGCCGCGTCGCCCGCGCTCCTGTCCACCGCCGTCCAGCAGGGGGCGCAGGGGAGTGCCCCGTCGCACCACCAGTGCGCCCACTCCCTTTGGACCGTATAACTTATGCGCGGATATCGAAAGCATATCCACGCCCAGCGCCTGCACATCCACCGGAATCTTGCCCACCGTCTGCACGGCGTCCGTGTGGAAGGGGATACCGTGTTCGCGGGCGATGGCACCGATTTCGGCAATGGGTTCTATCGTGCCCACCTCGTTGTTGGCGTGCATGATGGTAATCAGCCCGGTGCGGGGAGTAATCGCCCGGCGCACCTCATCGGGGTCAACCATGCCGGTGCTGTCCACGGGCACGAAGGTGATTTCCCAGCCCTGCTCACGCAGGGCTGAGCACGCCTCCAGAACGGCATGATGCTCGATGGGGGTGGTAATCAGGTGGTTCTTACGGTCGCGCCATGCCCGTGCTACGCCCTTAATCGCCCAGTTATCGCTTTCGGTGCCGCCGCTGGTGAAGTACACATCATCTGCATCGGCGTTCACCAGATGAGCGACCTGCTCGCGAGCGCGCTCTATCGCCTCTCGCGCCTCCTGCCCGATAGCGTAGATGGCAGATGGGTTGCCGAAGGCGCGGTCGAAAAAGGGCAACATCGCCTCCAGCACTTCTGGCGCCACAGGCGTCGTTGCGGAGTGGTCCAGATAGACCGGCAACATCGCTACCGCTTATCGACAGGCGATGGTGGGATACAGCTCCGTGATGGGACAGTTCCCGTTTGCCTGTACCCCGCAGCGCAGGCAAATCTCCTCGATCATCCGGTTGTCCTTCTCTACCGCGGTGACGATGAACGCCCGAAGCCCGTCAATCAATGCCTGCCGGTCCTCGGGGGACATCTCGTCCAGCACCTGCTTCAACCGGGCGACTCGTTCCTCTTCTACCTGACGGGTGATGCGCTCGCCCTTCTCGGTAATCTGTACCTCCACGAATCGCCTGTCAGCAGGGTTGCCGTGCCGGCTTACCAGCCCTTTGCGCACCAGGCGATTGAGCATGTTCGTGGCAGAGGGATAGCTGATGTCCAGCCCTTCCGCCACCTCGCCGACCGTCGCGTTGCGGTGGAGCCAGATGTAGCGCATCGCCTGCAGCTGGGGCAGGGTAATCTCTTCATGGGTCAGCTCTGCAACCAGCCGCTCGCTCAGGCTCTTGGTCAGTATCTGCGCGAACAGGTTGGATACACGTACCGCGTACTCGTAGTCTGGTTCCATCGTCTTCATCGTAGGTTCACCTGCTTTCGTAATGTTGCTTATCCTAAATAAAGTATATCATAATTGCTTCACTTGTGCAAACAAATTGAATAGGTTAATCAATTTTACCGACAGTAGAAAATGCCCTTTTACACGCTACTACAGCACATCGTTTATATACATTCACTAGTATTTTACCCTAAAAAACAAAAAGCGCACCCTCACGCCGATAAATGCAGGAAGCGTTTGCACAGGTTCCGAATTTACCTGCAGGAGTTGCGCAGTTGATAGAAGGGACCGGCTTGTTCACCCATTGCGGCAACGCTTTTTGTCATGCTGAGCGACAGCGAAGCATCTCGGAGCTGAAGGGTGTTCAAGAGTCTTCGCGCCGCTCAGAATGACAGTTTGTGTCACGGTAGTTCGCAAGCTCGCATGCGGTTTTCAACTGCATAACTCCCAACATATTACTGTTATCAGCAATCGGAGGAGACAATGCTCAGAATCGGCTTCGTAGACCATCACCTGAACAACTTCCATGCGAACACATTTCTGAAACTGCTGCACACAGACCTTGCCTCCGAGCAGGTACGGGTGGTTTCTGCCTGGGAAAGCCACCCCACCGGGGAAGACTGGTGCGAAAAGAACGGCGTAGAGCGCAAGGGGTCCATCGCCGAAGTGATAGAGAGCGTAGATGCGCTGATGGTACTGGCACCGGATAACCTCGCCGACCATCTCGCGTTGTGCGAACAGGTTCTGCCTGCAGGCAAGCCCACCTTCATCGACAAACTGCTCTCTCCCAGCCTTGCGGATGCCCAGCAGATTGTGCAAATGGCGGAGCGACACGGCACGCCGATAACCTGCTCCAGCGCGTTGCGGTTCGCGGTCGAGCTGGAAGCAATGCGCCCGAACCTCACTGGCACAGTTTCGGAAGCCTTCGCGCGGGGCATGGGCGAGTGGATGGGCTACGGCGTGCACACCGTTGCCCTGATTACCGGGCTGATGGGCACAGGTGCAACCCGCGTCGCAGATACGGGCACACCCGCCAGCCGAACCCTCGCCATCGATTACGCCGATGGACGGCGCGCCTTCGTGGAGGTCCGCGACTGTGAGAACATGTGGAACGTGTTCCCGTGGGTGTTTGGCGCGAAGGTGGGGAATACCTATCATGTGGAGACGGTGAAGGATTACAACGGCTTCTATCGCAACCTGATGGCGATGGCGGTGAACTTCTTCAAGACGGGGCAATCGCCGGTATCGCCCGAAGAGGCTCTGGAGATTGTGCGCATTCTGGATGCGGCGAACCGTTCCCAGCAGGCAGATGGGGCGTGGGTGAAGCTGTGACAGGATTTGCGCCCCCGCACGGTGAAAGAGACGAAGAGAGCTGATGGAAGAGGGGGGAAATCACCGTGAGCAGACGAGCAGGTAATGGATTGACCCGACGCGAGTTTCTGGTCGTGGCTGCCAACCTTGCGCTGACCGCGATGCCCCACGCGGGTTCCGCTCAGGAGCAGGCTCCGCGCAAACTCAAGCAGGACGTCACCTGGTGGCCCATCAGCCGCCTTCCGCTCAAACAGGCAATCAGCGAGCTCAAACGCATTGGCTTTCAGGGTGTGGAGATGGCGCCGCGCGAGGCATGGGACGAGCTTCGCGCTGCGGGCTTGCGCATCGTCACGATGGTGGGGCATGCCTCGCTGACCGACGGGCTGAACCGCAAAGAGAACCACAACCGAATCGAAGAAGAACTGCATCGCAATATCGACCTCGCCGCACAGTACGATATTCCGGTGCTCATCTGCTTCTCCGGCAACCGGCGCGGCATCTCGGATCAGGAAGGCATTGAGAACACCGTTGAGGGGCTGAAGCGGGTTGCTCCCTACGCCGAGCAAAAAGGCGTCACCCTTGCCATTGAGCTGCTTAACAGCAAGGTAGACCATCCCGACTATCAGTGCGACCATACCTGGTGGGGCGTGGAGGTATGCAAGCGGGTCAATTCACCGCGCGTGAAGCTCCTGTACGACATCTACCACATGCAGATTATGGAGGGCGACCTCATCCGAACCATCCGCGCGAACATCCAGTACATCGCTCATTTCCACACAGCAGGCAACCCGGGACGGCGCGACCCCGACGAAACGCAGGAAATCTACTATCCCGCGGTGATGCGTGCCATCAAGGAGACCGGATACAACGGCTTCATCGGGCATGAGTTCGGTCCCAAGGGCGACCCCATCGAAGCCATACGCAAGGCGTACCAGATTTGCGACGTGTAAACTCGCAGGGCACCGGTGAGCACCGGTGCCCCCTTTGCCGGAGAGAGCGATGGCACGCAACGCCCAACAACAAGGCTCAGGAACAGCACCCCTTCCGCGCTGGCAGACAGCGAGCGGATACTGTTCCGTCACAGGAGCCTCCTATTCCCTGGTACTGAGCGCGGCAGACGGCTCCATCCTTTCCTTTTCCGCCCGCCCACAGGGCACACCCATCCTGCAAAGCGGCGAACAGGGGCTGTGGCTCCTTCGCTTTCGGAACGGCGACACGCTCTCCGCCAGAGGGTTATCCGCACAGATACAGGCGCAGGACAACGTGCTTCATCTGCGCTACGAGCATCCACACGCTCTTGTGCTGGTGCAGGCGGTTGCATACAGTGACCATATAGACTGGATTGGCGAGGTCACTCCGTATCTGGACACAGTACTGGATTTCGCCCTACCTGCCCGCCTGCGCTTCGACCCGACGCAGATTACCCGCCTGATATGTCCTGCAGATGGCAATCAGTCGGTGGGCATGGCGTTGCGAGGAGGATTCTTTCAACAACAACCGGAAGAGCACCCTTCCGCCTGGCGCCCTGCGCTGGTGGGACCGGAGGGTTATGCGCGTCTATTCGGCAGCGCGCTGATACAGCGTGCCGACAATGACCCGCCAGTGGAGGTGTTTCCGACGGAAGAGGCACGGCGCTGGCTTCCCGATGAGGTGATACGGAGCCTATCGGGAGCACGCGCTATCGTCAACCGACCCTCGCGCAGAGAACAGCTGGACGTGGTGCTGGTTGCTTCGCCAAATGGGGACTATTTCGGTGCGCGTCGGATAGAGGCGGGTTACCTGTGGCGAGTGGGCGGACGGGTGGAATCGGCACAAAAGGCTCTGGTGCATGCGCTGGTGACCGGTGTGCTGGAGAAGCTGAACGCGGAAGGGCTTGCAGGGGTCATCGTTCTGCCGAACGCTCCACGCAGCGGCGGCTGGGCAGCGGTTACCGTCGACGAGTGGCAGGAAAGCCTTGCCGGGTTAGCCGAGGCGACTCGCGGGCGCGTGAAGGTGGCTCCAATTACCAGCCTGCCCGCTCTGCTGAAAGCCCTGCGCGAGGGAACGTATCTCGCCATCATCAACCCGTACGGCGAGTGGTTACCCGCCCCCGCCGAGGGCATCTCCGTCACGCTGGATGCCATCCGCCGCTTCGTGGCAAACGGTGGGCACTGGTTCGAGGTGGGCGGCTATCCTTTCTTCTATGCCCTTCAGCCCGTGCGATACTTCTCCATGCGCGTGCCCTATCCGCCCGCTTTTGCCGATTTCCTGCACTGGGAGACTCGTTCGGGAACCGCCTCGCTTTTCCGGGTTCAGCCGCGCGCATGGAAGGCATGGGACAGACAGAATCTGTTCGTGCCCGGCTGGCTGGCATGGGGTGGCGACCAGGACGGCGGCTATGCCGAACGCGCTTTCGGCACCTTCGTGAAGCCCGGCGAGAGCTGGCGCGCCCCTGTCGTGAGGCTGATGGCTGGCAAAACCACGACGCAAGCCATTCAACGCTATACAGAAGCTAACGGTCTTCGCCGACGCCTCGCACAGAAAATGCCACGCACCCTACTGGAGCGTTTCAAACGGGCGGTGCTCGTCTACTATGCCGGCAACGCGAGGGAGAAGATACAGTCCCTGTCGCATCTGCCGGTTCCCACCCTGATCCACTTCGCAGACTACCTGAAGGGCGGCTTTGATAAAGAGTATCCCGACCACCTGCCTCCCCATCCGCAGTTCGGCACGCCGCAGGAGTTCGCCACCTTCATTCGTGAGGCGAGGCAAAAGGGGCATCTGGTCATGCCCTATACCAACCCCACCTGGTGGTGCGATGACCCCAGGGGTCCCACCTTCCAGCGGGAAGGCGAGGCGCCTCTCTTGCGCACCTTAGACGGACAACTCTCCCGCGAACGATACGGTCCCAACGAGGGGTACACCATCTGTTTCTGGCATCCGGCGGTACAGGAGGCGAACCGCCGCACACGACGCCAGTTCACCGAGGAGTTCCCTGTCGATGTTCTATTTCAAGACCAGTGTGGCGCCCGTGGATGGCTGTATGACACCAATCCCGCCTCCCCCACCCCATACGCCTACACCGAGGGACTGCTGAGCATGGTGGCAGAAGACAGCGAAAGGGTGCCGCTCTCTACCGAGGGAGGCTGGGACCGCGTTGCGGATTACGTCTCGCAGATGTCCGGGATGGGATGGAGTCTCGTGCCCACCGAGGGAGCGCCCGAATGGGTTGTCCTGCTGAGGGAGCAATATCCTCCGCATCTGTGGGAAATCTTCCCGCTGGCTCAGTTCCTGGCGCATGACAAAGCCGCCTTCACCCTGCACAACCTCGGGCAGGCGGTGACCAATCGTGAGGTGATGGCGTGGGTGCTCGGGCTGGGCTTTGGAATCAGTGCGAGGGTGAGCGCACCCGTTCTGGCACAGCAGGCTCCGCGCGAGTGGCTCCGGTGGCTCAGCCGCCTGCAGCAGTCGGTATGTGCCCGCTATATTGGGGAGCCTCTGCGCGGTTTTCAGCATGAAAGGGTTGGAAGCGGGGATGGTGTCCTTCGGGCGGATTACGGCAGGGTGCAGGTGGTGGCGAATCTGAACCCGCATCCCCAGCAGGTGGACGTGGGACGGCAGAGGATAACGCTGGCACCCTTTGGCTTCTATGCCGCTGGCGAGGGGATGCTGTCGGCAAACCTGCACCGCGTCGACGGGCGCGAGTTCGGCTCGGAAGGGGTATCCTTTGTCCTGGAAACGGCAAAGCAGAGCGACCTGTGGGTGTATGCTCGCCCGGGTGAGGAGCTGGCAGTGCTCCTGCCCGGTGTGTTGTCGCGTCGGATTCGCCTTGCGTGGGATACTGGCACAACTACCCCGGCAACCGTCCAGCGTGGTGTGCTCGCCTTCACCCTGCCTGTGCAGACAACAGGTCAACAGGCGATAGCACCACCTGCCCGACTGGCTAACCGCGCGCCGCGTGAGTGGGGGGGTAACCGCCTGCGAATCGGCGTCCTGGACCTGCCCGGACTGCTTCCGGTGTGGACCGAAATCACCCCACAGCGCTGGCTGCAGACACTGCAGCAATCGCCACTGGTGCGCCGCTGGGGCATATCGGTGGAGCCGATACGCTCGGTGGATGCGCTGATTCGGGCGATGGAGGCGGGAGTTGCCCAGTGGTTCGCCATTGTAAACCCCTATGGAGAGATATTTCCTGCCCCTTCACCGGGTGAATGGCGGCAGACGCTGGAACGCATCCGCCGGTATGTGCAACACGGTGGTATCTGGTGGGAGACTGCCGGCTACTCGTTCTACATCGCCTGCTACCCTCAAGCCGACGGCTGGAAGCAGGAGGTTATCGGCGGGAAGGGCATGGATACACTGGGGCTACCCATCGGTGGAGGAGCCGTCGAGCAAGCCCCGGAGCCGTTGACGGTCACCGAAGAAGGCAGGAGATGGCTGGGAGAGGCGTTATCGGCGCAGGTATCGGCTTTGCGCAGTGTGGTGAACCGTGGATTGCCGCGCAGCGAAGATGCGCCTCCCCATGTGGCACTTCTATCGGGCAAACGCGACGACTTCATCGGCGGCTACCGGCTGAACGGCTGGGGATGGCTGTGGCGCGTGGGAGGTTTTCGCCCCAATCCCGAAGTGGTTCTGCCGGCGGTTGCCGCCGTTTTAGAGTGGCTTTACCTGCACCCGCCGCTGCCCGCGCCTTCGGGTCGCCTGCGCCGGGTGTGGCATGCCAGAATCATCACATAACGTCACGGAGAGTGGTCCAATGCGCTGGTTCTGCAGAACACTGTGGATTGTTTGGCTGTCCGGTCTCCTCTGCTGGGCAGAGGCGCAGAGCGTGAAATCTCCCCTGATTGAGGTCAGCTATCGCGGTACGAACGGCGTGGAGGTGAAATTCGCCGGCGTTAGCCTCATCCGCGAGACCTCCCTGCAATCCGCTACCCCTGACTGGGGAACTGCTTACTACTCCAGCGGCGGTACTGCCCCGCGCGTGCGTACCGAACCCGCCGAACGTCGCCTGATTGCCGAACATGGACGTCTGGATTCCCCCTTCACGGCGACCGAAGTGTGGCAGATAGTGGACGACAACACCCTGCAGGTCACCCTCCGGTGCGCCATCACCCAGGAAGTGCCTGCGATTGCGGAGTACTGCGTGGGCTATCTGCGTGCGCAACTGCTGGCAGGGGCGACGTATATCGCGGAGACGCCAACCGGCACGCTCAGCGGAACCATCCCGGCAGTCGCCAAGTCGGCAGACAGGGAAGCCGGCACCTTTGCCCGCGCCTTTCGCAAACTCACCCTGCAGACCCGCTTCGGCACGCTGGAGATAATCGCCGAGGGCGATAACCCCGACATTATCCTGTTTGACGGACGCAAGGACTCTCAGGGCTGGGCCCGCGAAGCCCCCACCCTCTGGCTGGGATACCTGCAGTTTCCCCTGCAGAAGGGCTTGCCCATCACGGTGCGGGTAACCATGCGTTTTACGCCCGTCCAGCGCACCACACCCATCGAGCGAGTGGCTGTAGCCACCCGGGCGATACCGCTGGGAGAAGCAGTCGGGTCGGATATCCGCCCGATCCAGCTTATCCCCCAGCCCAAACAGGTACAGTGGCGCGAGGGGTTCCTGGCTCTGAACCCGGGCACCCGGGTGGTCGCGCTGGACCAGGCGAGTGTTCCCGCAGGGCAATCGTTCCTGAAGATGCTAAGAGACCGCTATGGGCTGAGCCTGCGCCTGTCCACCGGAAAGCCCTCGCGCTGGGAGAATGTGGTGGTTTTCGGGCTGAAGGAGCAGGTTTCGCATCTTCCCAGAGCGTGGCGGAATCTGCTCAGAGTACCCAAACAACCGGAAGGATACGCCCTTCTGGTGGGCGCGACCGCCGCCGCAGTGATAGGCACAGATGAACGCGGCGTGTTCTACGGCTCGCAAACGCTTCAGCAGTGCCTGCAGGTGCGAACGGGTGGCGCCGCGCTGAAAAGGGTGCTGGTAGTAGACTATCCTGCCCTGAGGTTCAGAGGCGCGCACCTGTTTCTGGGTAAGGATGCCCTGCCCTTCCACCAGAAGCTGATAGAGCGCATCTTTTCGCACCTGAAGCTGAACCACCTTGTGCTGGAGAGCGAGTACACCCGCTGGGACAGCGCACCGGAGATAGCGGTGGACTTCTCGATGAGCAAGACGGACCTGCAGAAGGTCATCCAGTTTGCGCGAAGGCATTTCATGGAGGTCACTCCGCTGGTGCAGTCGCTGGGGCACTCCGAATGGATATTCCGCAATGGGCAGAACATGGACATCGCCGAAGACCCCACCAACCCGCATAACTACTGCCCGTTGAACCCGCGAACCTATGCGTTCATCGACGCCATCTACGACGAGGCAATCCAGCTGTTCCAGCCGCGCGCCTTCCACATCGGGCACGACGAGATTCACCTGTTCAATCGCTTCCCCTATCACGAGGAGTGCAAACAGCGCGGGCTGACGCAGCTCTTTGTGGACGATATTCTGCATCACTATCGCCGCTTCCGGGAGCGAAGCATCCGCACCATGATGTGGGGCGATATGCTGCTGCACCGAAGCGAGTCCGCCGATGCCGCCGCGTTCGCGGAAAGCCCCGAAGAGGCACGGCGCCGGCGCGAGATGCTCCCCAAAGACATCATCATCTGCGACTGGCACTACCAGCCCCGCCCAACCGAGGAGTTCGTGCAGAAGAACCTGAAGGTGCTTCAGGATGCAGGCTTCGAGGTCATCGCCACCACGTGGTATACACCGATGAACATCTATAACTTCGCGAAGGCGGCACAGCAGGCAGGCATCCTGGGACTGCTTCAGAGCACCTGGGCGGGATTCAACATCAGCGAAGCGGTGCTCAAGCCGGCGTTCCACCAGTTTTCGGCTTTTGTGCTGGCGGCGGAATACGCCTGGAGCAACGGCAGTCCACCTCCCGACCAGCTTCCCTACTCCCCCGAAGAGGTGTTTCTGGACCTGTACGGGAGACGTCCTCTGGTTGCCCGCCCGCAACCGGGCTTTGCCGTAGACCTTTCGGAGGCGATGAACATCACCGCCATGCAGAGCGAGACCGGAGGCTGGCTGGAGATGGGCATGGAGCACGACCTGAGAAACCTGCCGCGCGGCGAGCAGGTGCTGGGCGGGGTGCGTTTCCACCTGGCGAGAGATCCAGCAAAGCCGTCTGCCGTTGCGCTTGCCAGCAATATGCTTCCCACCAGACCTCTTCCGCGCATGGTGCACCTGCCCATTGGAAGGCGGGCAAAGGCGCTCTATTTCCTGCACGCCACCGGCTGGCAGGTGGAGAAAAATAGACCGGTGGGCAGCTATCGCATCCTGTACAGCGACAACACCAGCGAGACCATCCCGCTGGAATACGGCGTGAACATTTGCGCCTGGGACGACCCGAGCCCTGCCTATTTCGCAAAGGTCGTGTGGCGGAGCCAGACCGCCGACGGCACGCCTGTCGCACTCCGCGCCCTGCGCTGGGATAACCCGCATCCGCACAAAACGATTGCAGGTGTGGAGTTCAGCGTAACGGACGATACTGCAACGCCCATCCTGTTCGCCATCACAGGGGTGAACTGAGCGATGGATATTCAGGAGACAATCGGACGTAGCGCGGAAGAATCGGTGCGCTTTGCCCTGCACTGCCTGACGCCCTGTGACGGACACCTGCGGGCGAACTCCACCTTTGTGAACCCGAACGGTGAGCCGCAGATGTGGCACGACTTCGGACCGTTGGAGGGACCCGGCTGGGCGAGCAACAGCCTCGGCGGGGCGTCGGTGCTTCTGCGCTACGGCAAAGCCTTCGGGCGAGAGGATTGCGTCCACGCTGGCAACGCGCTGATTGCCCACACGCTGGCGCACTTTGTGGACGTGCACGGTCGCCTGCAGTGGCTGTATCGCGACGTGCGCAGCGGCGCGTTTTACCTGAACTTCAAGCATAACCGCGACTGGTTCTGCCCGGGCAGTGTGGCAAGGGTGGTACTGCAGATGCTGGAGTGCGCGGAGCGCACGGAAGATGCAAGTCTGCGCCGGTCACTGACCACCTGCGCTTATACCACTGCCCGCTGGCTCTCTGCCATCACGCCCGTGCTGGCTAACGGCTGGTTTCCCCGGCGGATTACCCCGCAGGGTGCCCCCTACCCACACGCCGCGGAAGGCAGCAGCGACCCCATCTTTGAGCGCAGCGGTGACGGCACGCACCTGCTGTGGATGTGGACGGAACTGACCCGGCGCGGACTCGACGACTACCGCCAGCACCTCCAGCGTGGGGTGGATGCCTTCATTCGAGCAGAGGGCTTCTACGGGAGCGTCAATCACGATACCTATGACCTGCAGGAGAACGTCGCCTATGCCATCGCTTTCCGTACCTTCGTGCGCGCTGGCGACGTGCTGAATGAACCATCGCTGAAGGACTACGCCCTTCAGAAGATACTGCCCGGTCTGGAGCGGTTTGTGATGCCTGAAGACCGCAACGGCGTGGCGACAAAGGGACTGCTGTATATGGAGGATAGCTGGGATACCGCCTACCTCTGGGAGAACGCCGAAGCGTGCATTGCCTATCTGGAGGCATATCAGCTGAGCCGCGAACGGCTATACAAACAGCGTGCCACTGACATCCTGCTGGGCATATCCAAACATCACTACGGCGACTATGGTTTCCTGACCGAAGGGGTGGACTGGAACAACCACGTGGGCAAACAGCATCACATCAACGGGGCGGAATACGGAGCTATTGCCTACACTGAACCTTTGCTGAACAATCTGTATCACGTGGAGGCGTATTGCATCTGGCGCGAGCTATGACCTACACAATCCCCTCCGGTTCCCACTCGCCGTCGGCTTCGGACTGCCAGCCGTGCTTGCCAATCAGGGGCACAAACACGCAGTAGCCGTGCTCGGAGAGGTGCACCGCACCCTGCTCATCCTTATGCACTACAGTAAGCACCTGCTCGTAACGGTGTCCTACGGGGAGCACCAGCCTGCCGCCGGGCGCAAGCTGCTCCACCAGCGGCTGAGGGATAAAGGGCGCGCCTGCCGTCACAATGATACCGTCGTAAGGGGCAAGCGGTGGGTATCCCTCCGTGCCATCCCCAACCACGAAGGTAATATTGCGGTAACCCAGTGACCACAGCACCTCCCGCGCCCGCTGAGACAGGGATGGCTCGCGCTCAATGGTCACCACTTCGTTCGCCAGCTCCGCCAGAATCGCCGCCTGATAGCCGCTTCCCGTGCCCACCTCCAGCACCCGGTGCGAGGGCGCAGGGTCCAGCAGTTCGGTCATCAGCGCCACCATGTACGGTTGCGAGATGGTCTGTCCCTCACCGATGGGCAGGGCGTGGTCGGAATAGGCGTCATGAATCCGTTCGGGCGAGACAAAAAGATGCCTGGGCACCTTGCGCATGGCGTCCAGCACGCGTGGATGGGTGATGCCTCGCGCCTCCAGCTGGTACTGCACCATGCGCTCCCGCGCCGCCCTGTCATTATAGTAGCGGTCATCGAAAGGCACTTACGCCACCCTGTTTCGCGCGCGTTGTGCATGGCAGAGCCTTCGGTACGGGGCGGTCAGCCGTTTCCACTCCTGCAGAGCCTCCGCAACGACCTCTCTGGGATACGGAGGGGTGCCGCTGCGGTCATAGGGCTGGAACCGAGCGCCGTTGGCAATCATTACCTGCTTCCACAGCACACAGCCGTCCATTCCTCGCTTGATCGCCTCCAGCTTCCACACTGTCTCCTGCGCCTGACGTGCCCGCACCATATCGCCTCGTCCATAGTAGTATCCTACTGCCCACAGCACCTCGGGCCACGACATACAGCCGCCGCCGATGACTCCACAGCCGCCCAGCTCTAAGGCACGCAGGTAGAAGCTCTCATCCCCCGCGATAAGGGCGAAACCTGTGCCGCGCACCACCTCGGCAATAGGTGCAAATACCTCTTCCCTGCTGGTGGAGAGCTTCAGTCCCGCAATGCGCGGCAGGGTAATCAACCGACGCATCAGCTCTGGCGTCAGTTGATAGGCAGGATCGGTGCCTCCGGGCTGATACAGCACCAGCGGCAGTCGCGTGGCGTCATGAACCGTCCTGTAGTACTGCCATACGACCTCCGCGGGCGACGCACCCTGTGCCAGTAACACATCGGGTATGATCAACACCGCTGCATCTGCTCCCGCTCTCTGGGCGTATTCCACTAACTCGATGCTCTGCTCCGTGTAACGCGCGGGGTCGGGACGAACCCCCTTTTCTCTGCCGATACACTCGCCCATCGCTCCAATCAACGCGCCCAGTCCGTGCTTCCTGCAGGCGGGAACAAACACATCGGTAAACCGTTTCGTCTCCTCCACCGTGAACGTATGCCACTTGCCCATTCCGCTGCGCCCGAAGATGGAGCGCACTGCACCCGTGTCGGCAAGATAGTCCACCATCGCGCGCACGCCTGCCAGGTCCAGCCTGCCATCCGCTTCTACGGGTGTCCAGAACGGCGCGATGACCCCGGTGAGGAAATCGTAAGGTCTCTGCACGCTCATTGATACGCTACCCTCCCCTCTTCAGCTTTGAACCACAACGGCGAGATTCCTGCAGATTTGCGTGCTGTGCAAAAACGGCTTCAACCGAATTTTTACCAGTTTTTCCTCGAAAACGCTTGACAAGCGCACACTCAAGGGATTATAATCAGAATACTGATTAAGCGTAAAACTGGAAGGTGTTCGGGATGGACATGCTCCAGGACGCCGCTTTGGCTAAACCCAAGAAGCGAAAAGGCAGACGCCCCAGCGGGCGTGTCACCATGCAGGTGATAGCGGACAAGGTAGGGGTCTCGCAGGCGACGGTTTCGTATGTGCTGAACAACAAACCGGGCGCGAGGGTCAGCGCGGCTGTACGCGCCGAAATCCTGCGAATTGCCCGCGAGCTCAACTACTACCCCAACGAAGCCGCCCGCCGCCTGGCGGGAATGCGCAGCCGCACGCTGGGCATCCTGCAGCTCTATGTGCGCCACTCGGTGCTGGCAGGCTGGTGGTCTGCGGAAGTAATGCGAGGTATCGCCGACACCGGTTTCGCGCAGGGCTATCACCTGATGATTTACGCCATGAGCGAGGACGTGCGCGAGATGTGCTTGAACGCGGTGTACAGCGGACGCCTGGAGGGGCTGATTATCCTGGCGCCTTACAAAGATGAACCCCTGCTGAAGGAGCTGAGCGAGGCACAGATACCGCTTGCCGTTGTCGGCACTCAGCAGGTGTACGGCGAGAAGATGGTCGCAGTAGACGCCGATAACGAAATGGGCGGCTACCTCGCCACCCGGCACCTGATTGAGCAGGGACATCAGCGCATCGCCCATCTGCATGGCTCACTGAACGTCCCCAACGCCTGTGACCGTTTGCATGGCTTCCAGCGAGCGATGCAGGAGGCAGGGTTGCCAGTTCCGCCCGAACTGTTGATCGAGACAGGCTTTCTGGAACAAACGGCTTACGAAACTACGTGTCGCCTCCTGCAGATGCCGAATCCCCCCACAGCCATCTTCGCTGCGAACGACGTTTCGGCTATCGGCGTCCTGCGGGCGGTGAAAGAGGCGAACCTGCGCGTGCCCCAGGACGTGGCGATAGTGGGCTACGACGGCACGCCCTTTACCCAGCTTACCGAGCCACCGCTGAGCACGGTCGAACAGCCGGCTTCCGAGATGGGACGTGTGGCGGCAAGGCTTCTGATAGATATTATCGAAGGACGCACCCCGGCGGAACGGGTGGCGAAGCTGCCGGTGCATCTGAGGGTCAGGGCGTCCAGCAAGACATCCGCATAAGGGGCGGAGGGAGACTTTTTTATCCTGTTTTAAAAAGGGCGGGCAAGAAGTTTCAGTTTCGCTGTTGACAAAGCTGTTTATTTAGTCTAAACTAAATGGTAGCAAGCACAAGTAGTGCTAGCTATAAATTAACTAAAAATCACATCTCTGGAGGGAGGTTACACAAACCATGAAACACCGTGCGTTTACGCTGATTGAGCTGCTGGTGGTTATCGCGATTATCGCGATACTGGCAGCCATCCTGTTTCCCGTGTTCGCCCAGGCGCGCGAGAAGGCGCGCGCAGCATCGTGCCTGAGCAACCTCAAGCAGATTGGGCTGGGCGCACTGATGTACGCGCAGGACTACGATGAGGTCTATGTGGGTTCTTATTCCTACCCCAACCTGTGGGACAACTGTCCCCGCTTCGTCTGGGCGGACCTCATCTATCCGTACATCAAGAACCAGCAGATGTACGCCTGCCCCAGCACCAACAGGGTGTTTGCCAATGATGGGGCGTCGCGCCTGAACTGTGCTCCTATCGCTTCCATGTACAACACCCCAGTAGGACAGGAGCTGGGCACATCTGCACGCCCCTGGCGGATGGGTTACCTCATCAATGAGGGCTACAACGAGAGCCCGGCATACTGCAGCAGATGCGATTGTCCACAAAACCAAGGAGAGGGACTGAGATGCTATCACGGTGTCGTTGCTTACTCCGCCACAGTCGTTCTTCCCGATGGAAGCATCGACACCGTGATGGACGTTGGTGCATCGCTGGCATCCATTGAGGACATTGCCGGCACCATAGCCATCGCCGACGGTGACCCCAGATGCCCCCAGGACGGTGGTCCATCGGGAACAATGGCGATGTTCCGCTTCCCGCGCGACACCGATGTGGAGTATGACACTTACGGCAACAGCTATGTGGGAAGTGGCTGCTACATCGCCGGCGAGAAGGTGGGGCGCGTTGCCAAGCGGCACACGGGCGGCGCAAACTACGTGCTGGCGGACGGTCACGTGAAGTTCTTCCGCAAGACCACGCCGAACATGTGGACGCGCTATCAGGACTAACTTAGCAGCAGCGCCAGCTCCCACACGGGAGCTGGCGCCAATTTAAGGAGGCGAACGATGCAGAGCAACCAGATTAAGCCCTGGCACATCATCCTGTTCACCGTAGCCATCCTGCTGGTGTTGTGGCAGGCTTTTGGCTACGTCCGGGAAAAGCGCAGACAGAGCAGCGCTACGTATCAGGCGGGACCAGGACCGAATATCACTCCGTATACTCCTCCTCATGCCCAGAGAATCCTCGAGCGCATGGAAAGGGAGAAGTAAGGCAGCCACCCATGAAACGATTACCCGCTATCGTTGCATTGCTGATTGGAGTTTGTTTGGTTGCATGGGCGGGATATGGGGGATATGTGTACTTTCGCAACCCCCTTCCTCGCTTCTCCCTGCCCGTACCTCCGCCACCACCGCCCGACAACGCTTATGAGCAATTCGTCCAGTGCGCCCGGGAGGTGCGAAGCGCCGAGGAATTGGCTCGCTTGGAGAAGTTACCGGACTACGGCAGTCTAGCGCAGAAGCAGGCTGTCGTATTGGCCAATCGCGATTTGCTCAACAGGGTCCATCAACTTGTCCATCTGCCCGCGCAGGCAAACCACTTAGAATACCGACTCGGTGACCCTACAGTAGATGGCTACTGGGCGATCGGACGTCTGATTGCAGCGGAAGTGAAACTGCTCGAACAGAGGCGCCAATACAGGCAAGCACTGCACGCTTCGATAGATGGTCTGGTTTTCTTTGAAAAGATACTGCAGGGGGGTACTTTTCTACACCTCACTTACAACATCACAGGCATCAATACGATATGCGATGTAATGCCCTCCTCAATCCCATACCTTGACATTCAATCTCTCCAGGAGGGCGTTAAGCGCATGGAACATCTGCTAGCCAACGAGTATCCCCTGCACTCTTTGCTCGCTCAGGATTTGCACACATCGTTGATTGGCTGGCAGCGCACTGTACGTGGACTGGCGCAAAGGGGTTTTCGCCTGGACTTCCCACGTTCGTCTCTTGAAAAAGAGATGCTGTTCATGCCTAAAGCCCCCATCACACAGGCGGCCCTGCAGTATGCGGAACAATGGCTTAGCCAGGTTAAGAAACCCTTCGTGCAGATACAGGTAGTGGATTATCCCCAACCGCTCCGCAACCTACCTCCTGGACTGGTGCTCAGGGAACCCGCTGACATCTTCGCACAAATCGCTCGTTACTTACATGTCCGTGCGAGGCTTCGCCTTCTCTATATCGCCCTTCAACTGGAGCTGTACCGGAGAACTCATGGACGCTATCCATCAGGTTTAGAAAGTCTCGGTGCGAGTCCATACTTTGTTGACCCGTTCTCAGGAAAACCCTTTGTCTACCGTGCAGCCAGATCAAGATACGTTCTGTACAGCGTCGGACCTAACGGGGTTGATGATGGCGGCGTTCCACTCTCCCCCCATGCCGACCCCAGAAAACGAGCGGGCGATATTCTCCTTGTTGTTCCTTGAGTGACTGGCTGGCATACGCAGCGACGCGATCGGTCACTGTCCGTAAAGGAAATTGAACGGCTTGGTGCTGAGTTAAATGTCGAGAAGTAGTGTTTCGGAGAAGAGGATTGATCTTGTCCTCTCCTCCTTCAGAACACCGCGTAGAGCCAGATACCCAGCTATTCATCCTACCAGCTAGGTTCACCGACCGCTCCGAAATTGCCAACCAGGATGCTGAAGTCAAACAGGGTTATCTCTTCATCACCATCCAGGTCTGCAGCAGGATTCCAGTTTGGATCACCGCACATGCTGCCAAAGGAAGCAACTAATGCACCATGGTCAAGGAGGGTAACTTCATTGTCACCATCGATGTCGCCGTTCAGAGCCTGAACGGTAACGGAGAGACGCTCCTGTGTCAGGGGTACACCAAACGAAGCTACCCGCAACCAGTGCGAAATATCCGCCCCCGGCGGACATGGCAACCTGTAGGGTTTGAAAGATATGTCGTAACTACCTACCTACTCATTTCACCAAAGATGTGGTA
>FMJZ01000296.1_pt1 | contig 20728 bp, 11 predicted proteins | sample 1987881 | NCBI WGS metagenome assembly FMJZ01 (sample SAMEA4378227, study PRJEB15110) | soil metagenome | biome: soil; feature: Field; material: Soil | place: India | collected 2015-03-11 | depth 0 m
AGTTGGAATTAAAGTTGCGGTTTCTAAGTTGGAACGACAGCGGACTTGACAAATTATTAAATCAGGTCTAAAATTTATTAATAGCGAAAAATAAAGGTTTTTGAATAGAAAGATATTTAAACCCGTATCCATAAAGTCGCATAAAAATCTTAATATTTTAGTTATTTTTTACTATTTGAATTAGGGCTATTAGAAAACAAAAGAAAAGTATGAGTCTTAGTCGTGTTATTAAAACAAGGCGAGAATTATATTTGATGCCATCGCCTAAAAAATTATATTAAGATGTGGAGGATGTTATGATTGATAAGAAACAAGGAACCGAAACTCAACAAAACAAAAATGCTACTACCGTACGTATTGGTGTTTTAATTGCCGTAGCAGTGATTGCCGCATTTGTTATCGGTCTCTTTATAGCCGGTACTTTTAATTTCGGTCAACGTCCCGGGATGCAAGCCCAAGCTTCGGAACCGAATGTGGAAAACAAAGTTCCATTCGTAACCTCTGAGGGCACAAGCCCTTTTGTCAAAGTTGCCGAAGCGGTAATTCCAGCGGTGGTGAATATCTCTGCGGAAAAAACCGTCAAAATCAGGATGCCAGACTTCCAATGGCCTTTTGAAGATTTCTTTAAGGACTTTTTCAAAGATTTTCCGCGTCCGGAATCAAAACCTCGAGAATATAAGACACAAACTTTAGGTTCTGGTGTTATCATTAATGCCGACGGTTATATTCTAACTAACAATCATGTTATTGCCGGTTTTGACAATATTATTGTTAGACTCTCGGACAAGCGTGAATTCAAAGGTAAAAAGGTAAAAATTGTTGGTCGCGACCCCAAAACGGATATTGCGGTGCTTAAGATCGAAAATGATGATAAACTGCCTTATGCAAAATTAGGCAATTCTGATAATATTCGAATTGGTGATTGGGCAATTGCCATTGGTAATCCTTTTGGTTTGGAGGGCACAGTCACTGTCGGCGTGATAAGTGCTAAAGGCAGAAGCAATATTCCTTTACCTGAAGGACCCACTTATCAGGATTTTATTCAAACTGATGCCTCAATAAATCCTGGTAATTCGGGCGGCCCTTTAGTCAATATCAAAGGTGAAGTTATTGGCATAAATACCGCAATTCGCTCACCAGTTGGGGCTAATGTTGGTATTGGATTTGCAACACCAATTAATTTGGCCAAAAATATTGCTGACCAACTAATTGCTAAAGGAAAAATTGTCCGAGGTTATTTAGGTGTTCGGCCTCAAGAAATCACCGAGGATATCAAAGAAGCCATGGGCTTAAAAAGTACTGAAGGTGTGTTAATTGGTGAAGTTATAGAAAAGACCGCTGCAGCTAAAGCCGGAATAAAAGAAGGCGATGTGATTGTAAGATTTGATGGTAAAAAGGTTACGGATGTTGAACAGTTCCGCAAAATGGTTGCTGAGACCAAACCCAATAAAGAAGTCGAGATTGAGATCATCCGCGATGGTAAAACGATAACTTTAACTGCTAAATTACAAGAGATGCCCGATGAAATCTCTAGCGCCCCAACCCAAAAACACGAAGAAGAACCGGAAATTAAATCGTGGCTGGGAATGAGAGTCCGAATGCCGACGGAAACCGAAAAAGAGAATGCTCAAGTCAAAAGTGGCGTGGTAGTAGATGAAATTGAAAGCGGTAGTCTTGCCGAACAAGCGGGGATTCGCGAAGGCGATATTATTCTGAAAATTGACAAGTATGAAATTTCTAATGTGAAAGATTTTGCTCAAGCCAGCGCAGCCTTAAAAAATAGCAAGAAACCACTCCTTTTTCGCTTAAAACGCGGAACCACCTCGATTTTTATTGCAGTTACGCCCAGCTAAGAAAAAGAAAAATGATTTTTTACGCAGAATTAACACAAACTGAATAAAACTTAAAACTTATAATTTACAATTCATCTTTGAGATTTTGTAATAATTAACAGATCCATAACTCACAATTCAATTCTAATAGCATCCATATTTTTATTCTTATTTTAGTTATCTATGCGAGAACTTTCTTTAGTGCGTATTAGCGAACTGATTGAGTTTGATTTAACTGAAAAGATTATGACCACGCCTAAAGATAAAAGAACTGAAGCCTATCTAACCGGAAAGTTTGGCTAAGGAGATAATATACAAGTTAAAATGCTGATTAATTTGATTAAGAGAATAAATGATAAATTTTCTTTTAATCCAAAATCTTGTGATATAAGAGGCTTATTCTTCCAACGCGGAATAGACAAGTCTTTAATAAGTCCAAGATACGGAAAAAACAAAGGACAGAAAATTCTTGGCGTTAGAAAGATGTTGGCATTTTAGAAATCCGTCGCATGTTTGTATCAGGCAAAATTAAAATGAACATCGCATTTATTAATTCAGTGAAAGTTCTTTTGGCCGGTATCAATTATATCTTGGTCTCGGACACCGTGATGAAAAAATTTTAATCAATCGATAGATTAAAATGCAATATAAAAAACCGGCGAAGATAAACTTGTCCAAGATATTTATTCTCGTTTGTATCCTTTTGATAGCAAGAATTTGTTTTTCGCAATCAAGTGTTTATCTCTTAAAGTTTTCTGGTCCGATTGGCCCGGTGAGCGCAGAATATATGATTGACGGTATTAATCAAGCTGAGGCGAAAGGTGCCTTAGGAGTAATAATAAAACTCGATACGCCCGGCGGATTAGATGAATCAATGCGCGAGATCGTTCAGCGATTTTTTCAGGCAAGAATACCAATCATTGTTTATATTGCTCCAGCTGGCGCTCGAGCGGCATCTGCTGGTGTTTTTCTTACCATGGCCGCAGATATTGCAGTTATGGCTGATGGCACCAATATCGGTGCGGCACATCCAGTCGCAATTGGTGGTGAAACCTCCGCGGAAATGAAAGAAAAAATTACGAATGATGCAATCAGTTATCTCGTAGCCATTGCCGAAAAAAGAAATCGCAATAAAAAATGGGCAGAAGATGCGGTTCGCAAGTCAAGTTCAATCACTGCCCGCGAAGCCGTCAAATTAGGCGTAATTGATTTTATGGCTAATTCCGATGATGAACTCCTGACAAAATTAGATTCAGTAATCGCACACAAAAAAATCGACGATAAAATTATTAAAGAAAAATTTGCTTTTAGCCGGATTGTACCCTATAATCTGAGTGGTCGTCAGAAATTATTACTCTTCTTGACAAATCCCAGTGTCGCTTATATCCTTTTAATCTTAGGTATCTATGGACTGTTTTTTGAATTACAATCTCCCGGAACAATTTTTCCTGGAGTGGTTGGAGCCATCTGTTTGATTTTGGCATTTTATGCTTTACGATTATTGCCCACAAACTATGCGGGTTTAGCCTTAATTGGCGTCGCAATGATATTTTTTATTTTAGAGTTATATATCACTTCTTATGGATTATTATCAATTGGTGGTATTCTCGCTTTAGTTATCGGTTCACTAATACTGTTTCAATCTTCCGCACCGTATTTTCGTTTAAGTCTTGGTTTAATTTTAGTTGTAGTCGTTTTAACCTTAATATTTTTTAGTTTTATTATCGGCTTTGCAATCCGCGCGCATAAAAGAAAAGTCACCACCGGTAAAGAAGGACTGGTTGATGAGATTGGAATAGCAACCACTGATTTGAATTTAGCCGGCACCGTAAAAGTTCACGGTGAATTATGGAATGCCGAATCCCTCAATGGTAAAATCAATCAAGGCGAAAAGGTAAAAGTCGTCAGCGTCGACGGCATGACCCTGAAAGTCAAATCGGTAAAAGAATAATTGATTTAACAAAATGTTACTTTTAGACGGAAAAAAAGTTGCGGCGGAAATTAAAGCATCCCTAAAAAAAGAAGTAGTTGAACTAAAGCCAAAAGGCATTTTTCCCTGTTTAGGTGTGATTTTAGTCGGAGAATTTCCACCTTCTGTCATATATGTGCGCAACAAAGAGATTGCATGTCAAGAAGTTGGCATCAATACTAAAACTCTGCGTTTAGCCGAAAACATTTCTGAAAAAGAACTCCGGTCCTATATTGAAAATTGGAATCAAGATAAAACTATTAGTGGTATTTTAGTGCAACTACCTTTGCCTAAGCATATTAATACTCAGAAAGTATTGGATACAATTATTCCTCAGAAAGATATCGATGGTCTGTGTTCATATAATTTAGCCCGTTTGATTGCTAACCGCGAGCCCTATTTCTATCCCTGCACACCCTTAGGAATAATTACTTTACTTAAAAATTATAACATTACAATTGAAGGCAAACACTGTGTAATTATTGGTCGGGGCGAATTAGTAGGAAAACCTTTGGCTAATATACTATTGCAAAAGTCTTGTAATGCAACCGTAACTGTCTGTCATACTAAAACCCCAAATCTCAGTAGTTTCACCCAGCAAGGTGAAATTCTAATCGCGGCCATTGGCCAAGCTCAGTTTGTTAAAAAAGTTATGGTAAGAAATGGTGCAGTGGTAATTGATGTCGGCGTTAACCGAATTGAACCTAAAACCACCGACCAATACCAAAAAGAACCTGAATCGACTAATCTAAAAACAACTACTTATCCCCAGACTGGCTTCAGAAAACTGAAATCTAATTTAGTCGGCGATGTTGATTTTGATGATGTTAAAGATATTGTTTCCGCCATAACTCCGGTTCCCGGAGGTGTTGGTCCGATGACTGTTGCTATGCTCTTAAGTAATACTGTGCGTGCGGCGAAAAGACAATGGACACATGAAAGTTAATAAATCTTCTTTTAACGAATATGCCTAAAATGATAAGAATATCAGCAAAAAGTAAATTGACTGAGGAAATACATACGTTACCTTCTCCGTTTACCCGGATTGGTATAACAATCTTTGAACATTATCAAGAGATAATTGATAATGCATTAAAATCAGTCTTTAAGCATTATCTGTCACGGAGAAAAGGAAAAATACCGAAGGTTCTTTACGATGCAATGTATTATTCTGTATTTTCTAATGGTAAACGTATCCGACCTATACTCTTGTGTCTGACCTATTTGACGCTAATAGAAAACCAAAAACCCAGAACCCGAAACCAGAAACTAAAAACTAAAAATTTAGATTTAATTTTACCTTTTGCCTGTGGAATTGAGTTAGTGCACACATTTTCTTTAATTCAAGACGATTTACCTAGTATGGATAATGACGATTTTCGGCGTGGCAAACCGAGTTTACATAAGGCATTTGGCGAAGGTATTGCCATTTTAGCATCTGATGCCTTGTTTGCCTTGGCATTTGAACTATTTGCTGATGCTCTGGTTGACGATAAGATAAAAATTCAAGTTATTAAAGAACTGGCTAAAATTTGTGGAGTTAAAGGGTTAGTTACGGGTCAGACCTATGATCTTGTAATGCAAATCACTTCACTGCAATCAAAAATAAAATCGCTTCGTCAAAAAGAGATGATTAATCAAATGAAGACTGCGGAATTAATGGCGCTCGCAATGAAAATCGGTGCTCTCATAAGTCAAAGTCCGGATAAGATTATTAATAATATTGAAAATGCCGGACGCAATTTAGGGTTGTTGTTTCAAACGGTTGATGATATTTTAGATGAAAATCATTCGTCTCAAATTAAAAGTCAAAAATTAAAAGCCCAATACTATGCGCATAAAGCCAAGCATTATATTAATCAACTTAGTCGTTTTGGTATTCCAATTAAAAGATCCGAGCAATCTGAGTTATCTCATGCTGAATGCAATCAATACTTTACCGTCTCTGATTTTACTTGGTTCATTGATTTTGTTGATCTTCTATTAAACGGAAACGTCTACACATAATGCGAACAAATTAAAAATGCAGATATTTACAGAAAAATGCTGAAAAAACAGTTTGCATTATATAGCGGTTTTAGAAATATCCAAGATACTTCAAGAAATTTTGTATTGTCTGTGTCTTGAGAACAAAAATCGCATGTGTCAGAATTCAGTTTAAGGTATAATCATATGAATGAAGAATTAAATATTACACCCCAAATTATTCGGACCTATCCGATTTCTCAACTCACTCAATTAGCACGTAAGATACGCGAAAAGATTATCAATACAACACTTTTGCGTGGTGGTCATTTAGCACCAAGTTTAGGAGTAGTGGAATTAACCATTGCCCTTCATTATGTCTTTGATACGCCTAATGATAAAATCATTTGGGATGTTGGTCACCAAGCTTATGCTCATAAACTATGCACCGGACGTTGGAGTCGCTTTGAGACTTTACGAACTTTAGGTGGAATCGCAGGTTTTCCCCGCACTACGGAAAGTGAGTATGATGTCTTTAACACCGGCCATTCTGGTAATTCAATTTCTGTTGCCTTAGGAATTGTAACCGCTAACCGATTGCAAGGAATAAGCCAAAAAGTAATTGCGGTAATCGGTGATGGGTCAATTGTCACTGGGATGGCGTTTGAAGCCCTCAATAATGCTGGTGCTAGTAAAGAAGATCTTATTGTAGTTTTGAATGATAACGAATTTTCTATTGGTCAAACTACTGGTGCAATGGCCAGATACCTTAATCGAATAATTACAGGTAAAATTTATAATCGCTTCAAAGCCGATACTTGGAATTTACTAGGAATGTTACCTAAAAATCTTGGTCATAAAGCACGGATCGCAGCACGAAAATTAGAGCGCGGTTTGAAAAATTTATTGGCACCTTCAATTATCTTTGAAGAATTAGGCTTTCGATATTTAGGACCTTTTGATGGTCATAATCTGGCACTATTGATTGAGCAATTTCAAAAGATAAAATCGATGAAAGGACCACTCTTAGTCCATATCATCACTAAAAAAGGTAAAGGTTATGCACCAGCAGAAAAAGAACCTGAAAAATATCATGGAATTGCACCTCAAAGAAACTTATTAGTTAAAAACCAAAATTCAAAAGTTAAAACTAATAAAGCCGATGAAATTCGAGAAAAAAAACATAATAATGCACTAAACACAGATGCAAAATGTAAAATCAATGAGCAGAAATCTGAATCTTTAGATAGCAAAAATTTTCTTAATCAAGGAATGAACGAAGTATTTGGTAGAACCCTTTGTCAATTAGCCCAAGAAGATCAACGGATTGTCGCTATCTCAGCTGGTATGTGTCTGGGAACCGGCTTGTCTGAATTCAAAAACCAATTTCCTGAACGGTTTTTTGATGTTGGTATCTGTGAACAGCATGCGGTAACTTTTGCGGCGGGTTTAGCCTTGGCTGGATTAAAACCTGTAGTTGCCATCTATTCAACATTTTTGTCTCGGGCATATGACCAGATTATTCAAGATGTTGCTTTACAAAATTTACCATTAGTCTTTGCTATTGACCGTGCGGGCATTGTTGGTGAAGATGGTGAAACTCATCAAGGAATGTTTGATTTATCCTACTTGCGTGCAGTGCCTAATTTAGTAATTATGGCACCAGTGGATGCGAAAGAACTTTCTTTAATGTTAGAATTTTGCTTAAACCAAAACCGACCGTGTGCAATCCGTTATCCGAAAATCAGTGTTGCCTCTGGGCTATTGCCGATAAATCCTTCTGCAATAAAATTAGGCAAAGGTGAAACTGTCTTTACAACCGCAAGTACAGGATGTGCTAACAAACAACCTAAAAGGAATTTAACGGTTTTGGCAATTGGTACAATGGTACTTAATGCTTATCAGGCAATCCAGATGTTAATCACCGAAAGCCCGCAGTTAACTGATAAGTGGAATATTACTTTAATTAATATGCGATTTGTTAAACCAATAGATAAAGCATTAGTTTTCGCCCGGGCTCAAAACAGCGAGGTACTGATTACGATTGAGGAGAATACCTTATGTGGTGGATTTGGCTCAGCAATACTGGAAACAATAAATGAAATAAATAAGATTAATTGTGGCTTGGATTCGGTAAATCTTGATAATTACCCAAAATGTCCAACTGTTCCCAAGCAAAAAGAAACGAGTCAAAATCAACCGATTTCTGTATCTAATAAAATCAAGTGTAGCGAGTCCCAAAATCAAATCTTGGAGAATAAAAAAGAACTTTTACAGAACTCGTCAATGATGTCTGAGTCTAACCATCAAGTTTCTGATGAGACAAAAGAATTTTCGCCGAACTCGTCAATACTGCGTGAACCGATAAGTCTGATGAAAAAAATTACTCTGCGGACTAAGTTTTTTATGTGGGGATTGCCGGATAAATTTATTACTCATGGCAGTCGAGAAGAATTACTTGACGAATGCGGGTTGTCTGTAGTAAAATTAAAAGAAAAATTTGTTCAAATTTTAACTAATCTAAAAAATTAGTAAAGATAATATTATCTGAGTTAAGCAATGAGGATTTCTGATACAGCAATTAGACGACCTGTTGCTACGGCTATGGTTGCATTAGCTTTAATCCTTTTTGGTTTTATTAGTATTTTCCGAATGAGACTTGATCTATTGAGTTGCAGAATTATGGTCGCCATTAGGCAAAGCAGTAATTGCTGGCATGCTTGTGGCTACCTTCTTAACTCTAATATTCATTCCAACCCTGTATATGATATTTGAAACAAAAGAGAAACCAAAAGAATGATATTGAATATTGATCTCAACCAATTATGTTATTTCAAAACAAGAAAAAATTAAAAACATAACACATAACATATTATCTCCTTTTCACACCGTGCTGAAGTTGATAAATGTCGCAAAACAAACTAAAAAACTCAAAACCTTCAGTTTTCAGTATGCCCGAAGAAGCACCTCAATCCGAACATATTCAAACTTTGTATTGAAAGATGTAATCCTATTGAATATAATAAAACAGTATAAACAAAAAAATTTCCGTTATGCAGAGATTACTTTGGAATGATCTTGGAAAAGTGAAAATTATAAGTCCACTCAACCTTTACCCGAAAAGAAAATCCATACTATTATTTTTGATGCTATTTATTTTCACGTTTTTCCGGATGAGCTTTGGCGAAAATAAGCCCGACACCACGGAAAAGCAAGAGATAATAAGCGAATCTGAAAATATTACACCAACCCGTAACGATACATTGATAACTACCGATTCAAATTTATTGACTCTATTCGCATCCAAATATCTTGTTGCTCCCCATCAAATCAAAGAACGAGTTGATTATGAAATCGGTATGGTATTTTTTGAAATATATTATGATACAATTTATATTGGCATTGAAAAAATTCTACCGCTTCCTGAATATTTTCAATATCAAATTACCCAAAAAATAATTCAAGAAACTAAAAGAAATCGACAAAGTCGTGATGGAACTCAAGCAAAACGAGAGCCCGATAACCAGCCCTTTGACCGTTCGGGTCTAATTCCGGATATAAATCTTCCGCGCATTCCACTTTTTGGTGAAGGCAGTAAAATTAATATTTCTGGTAGCGACCGGATAAGTTTTGGTGGCCGACAAACTTTTTCTACTGGTTATACGCAAACTACAGAACCGAGGCGACTATTGCCAGAATTAGAAATGAAGCAAGCTTTAAGAGTTCAAGTGGATGGTACAATTGGTGAGCGGACTAAAATTCTTATTGACCACGATTCAGAACGACAGTTACAAGGTAAAAATACGGTGAAACTTTCTTATACTGGTACCGAAGACGAGATTGTGCAATCGTTAGAATTTGGTGATACACGTTTAACCATTCCTGGTACCGCATATACCGGCGATTTGCCTGCTCGAAAAGGATTATTCGGAATGACCGGTAAAGGCAAAATTGGAGATGTTGACTTATATGTTGTTGCCTCACGAGAAGAATCGCAATCCGAAACCAAAGAATTTCGGGGCTTAATGCGAATTACCACCGATACAATCTTTGCATATGAGTTTTTGCGAAGAACTTTTTACCTTTTGCCCGTATCCGACCGTCAGATTCCGATTAGTAATCTCAAAGTTTATGTTGATGACCGCAATCGGCTAAATAATATACAAGAAAATGCGGAGCCTGCAATTGCGACAATTTATCCTGATAGACCAGATAGTACTCCAAGTTATCCTTATGACCGCATTGGTGGCGATTTCGCTCTGAAAACGAGAGGTAAGGATTATCAAGTCAACGAATTACAAATTGGTGGCAATTGGCAATATATCATTGAGTTTACATCGCCCCTTCCTGCGAATTACGCAGTTGGCGTAAGTTATATGCAAGGTTTAGATACCATTGGAGGAAGGATATATAATGATTCATTGGTCTTAAAATTAATAAAAAGCACAAGACAAGATACCGCTTCACAATGTTGGCATTTGGAAATGAGAAATATCTATGCATTGGGTGCAAAAGATGTGAAAATAGACGAGATTAAAATTGTTCGCTATGAAAAAGGCTCTTCAGAAGATCCAGAATACGAAACCGCTGGTCCTAAAAGAGGCGAGACTTTTATTAAAATTTTAGGTTTAGACCCAGATGGCGATGGTGTGGTTGAATGGCCTTATTTTGATGCTCCCCGCGGTTATATTGTCTTTCCTAATCTTAAACCATTTGCGGATACGATGCTCTCAGTTCGAGACGATAGTATTATTTATCGCAAAGATTATCTTACCGGCAATGAAGGTCGCAGGTATTTTATAGTTTGTAGATATTCTAGTAAAAGAAGTTCAGTAATCTTATTAGGGCAATATGATATTGAATCTGGTTCTGAACGAGTTTATGTTAATGGTGTTTTGCAATCTCGTGATATTGATTATGAAATTAATTATCAGACGGGCGAATTGAAGTTTAAGAAAATGTTACCGGTTGATGCTGATATTAAAGTAAATTATGAGTATCGGCCAATATGGTCTTTAGCAACAAAATCATTAGTCGGGCTTCGCGCTGAATCAAAAAGTAGTAATTTGGAAAACGTGGAATGGAAAATCGGTTCCAGTCTTTTTTATCGTCAAGAAGGGCTACCTGAACCTAAAATCAGTTTAGGTGCTGAACCTTTTCAACGGCTCATTGCAGAAGCTGATATCTCTTACCGATATAAACCTGATTTTATTACTAACCTGCTTGACCGTTTACCTTTGTTAAGAGTCAAGTCCGCATCTGCTTTATCATTTGCTTTAGAAGGTGCAATGTCTTTGCCTAATCCGAATACTCGGGGTGTTGCCTATTTAGATGATTTTGAAAGTACAACGATTTCACAAGAGATATCCAATCGTGGCTTGTTTTGGCAATTTGCATCTATTCCTGAAGGAAAAGATACCGGTAATTTTGCTCAAACACCATTATTCTGGATTAATCCCGCTACCCGCATCCGAAGAGATTCTGTTTTCGGTCCTGGTATTGGTGAAGAAGCCTCTCAATATGATGATTATCTCAAAATAATCTTTACACCCAGTACTTCTCAACCCGAATCAAGTTGGGCAGGAATGATGACTTGTATTTCTCAAACTGGCTTGAATTTACGCGATATTGAAAATCTGGAGATTATTTTAAGAACTTCACATATTCCCAATCGGAATGCAAATGGTAGATTACATTTTACCGTCGCAACCCAAATTGATGAAGATGCACCCCGACGGACAAAATCCAATACTATTGTCGGTTATAATGGTTATGAGGATACTGAAGATAGAAATAATAATGGCAAATTAGATGATGCACCATTTTCTGAAGATACTGGTTTAGATACTATACTTGGTCAGGATGCAAATTTAGTTCGGGGTGATGATGGCAATGATGATTATCATCCTTTCTCTAATCCTATTGGTACTGAAGGTAATCGTCTGTTGGATAAAGAAGATATTGATGATAATGGTTTTAGTCGCAGAAATGATTATTTTGAGTGGTCGGTCAGTTTAAATGATAGTGCATTTTTTACTCCTCTGGCTAATAATTGGCGACTTTTACGCATTCCTTTAATGGATTCATTACAAATAAAACCTTTAGTCACAGGGCTACCTAAATGGGAAGATATTCGGGTTTTTCGTATGTGGTTTGAAGGTTTTGATACAACCGCAATTATTGAAATTTATACTCTGGCCTTTGTCGGGTCTAAATGGTGGTTTCCTCGGGTTCGTACCAGTAATGCGGTAGCGGTTGATTCTTCCGAAAAAGTCTCAATCGCTCAAGTTAGTCGTAAGACCACCGCGAATTATATATCACCTTTTAATTTGAAACGTGACTTGACTACGGGTCAATTGGAATTTGAAGCATCTTTGGCGATGAATTATGATAGTATTAAACCTGCTCATTACACGCTGGTAGAAAAACATCTACCAACAAAAGAAGATTATCGGGAATATCAGACAATAAAAATCTATGTGCATAATGATATTAATGACCCGGTCTTTTATTTCCGTTTTGGTAGTGATTCGCTTAATTTTTATGAATACCAGATTACAATTTCTCAAAGTATACCAATCTCCAATAGAGGTCAATGGTATGAAGTATCTATTAGTTTAGATTCTTGTGTTTTAGTTAAAGCGCTTAAAGAATCAATCCGTGATACAACTATCGGTCGTTATCGGATCTTTGGCACTCCTTCACTGGCTGATATTAGATACCAAGGCTTCGGGATTAAAAATACTTCTTCGTTTAAAATTTCAGGTTCAATTTGGATTAATGACATTCGGTTGTCTACTCCATATCAAGAAGTCGGATACGCTTTGAGTTCAAATCTTAGTCTGACGCTTTCAGATTTAGGTGGTTTTAATGTTAGTTTTACTTATTCGGATCCGAATTTTCGTCGGTTTGCTGAAGGACGTGGAGTTAAGACTGGTGGATTTGGTACTGCTTTGAGTTATTCGGGTCGTATCGGTCTTGACAGATTTTTACCAGCAAAATGGGGAGTTAATTTACCGCTTACTTTTCGCCGAACGCAAAATCAATCTTTACCGAAATTTTCCACCAAATATCCGGATGTACGTTTAAACCGCTTATTAGCCGAACAAGAAAAATCCCAAAGTGTTAATAATGAAATTAGTCTCTCAATTTCTAAAACGCAATCCCGCAATAAGATCTTAAATTATACATTAGATGGTTTAAGTGCTAATTATTCACAACGCAGTCAAATTGGTAATAGTATATTAAGTCGGGATACAACATCTTCTCGCAGTAGTAGTTTTAATTATCAAATATCACCGGATTTGAGTATAATTCTTTGGGATAAAGAAATAAATCTTTTGCCGACTCAGTTTCGCACGGGTATTGATATAATGGAAACTAAAGGCAAACGCTGGAGTCGTCGGTATCAAGATACTTTGTGGACTTTAATCCGTACGGATACTACCCGGAGTGGTAATGTTGAAGTTGATGTTGACTGGACAGTGATTGACGATTTTACCGTCGGCTATTCCTATGCTTGCGGCCGGGACTTAAAAGTAATTCCTTCTGAGATTAACAGTTTATTTGACCGCATTAAATTCGGCACAGAGACTAATCGTAATGAAAATCTTAATATGGCGTATGAAATAGGAATTGCCGATATCTTAAGACCAAGAATTGAATATGCTGGTGAATATGAAGAAAGTAAAATCCGCACCGGGCAGATTTATTCGAACAAGAGAAATTTTTCTCAAGGTTATGATATTGATCTAAATACCGATGTAAGTCTATCTAATATTTTAAATCGGATAGCGGATAATAAATTGGTAAATGTGCTTAGCAGCACGATACAAGATATTGACTTAAATTATTCAATTAGTGGCAGTAGTGTTTTTCAATCCGTCAATAAATCCGCACCGTTAGTTTTCCGGTTTGGTTTTACTAATAAATTAGATAGCAGTCAATATCAATATGCAACGACATCCCGACAACGGTCAAATGACTTTTCTGCATCTGGTGGTCTTCGGTATAAGATTTTCTCGCTTTCTCCCCGCTATAGTCAAACAATAAATCGAAACTTCTATATTAACGATGTCGGCGTTAACCAGACGATTGCCTGGCCCGATTTTACGGTTAATATTAGTGAAATTCAACGACTACTTTCAGGATTAGCCACAAGTTCAGAAATATCCAGTGGCTATCGCCAACAATTAACCCGTGCTGGGACAATGTATCAGGACTCATTACGCTTAGAAGGTAAACGGATTGGAAAATCCCAAAATTTTGCTCCGCTTCTCAGTTGGCAGACTACTTGGAAAGGACGACTGACAACCAATCTATCAACAACTTATGCTCAAACTTTAGACCGGGTATTTATGAGCGGTGGTCAACCTACAACACAAAAGACTCAACAACGGGGAGCAAATTTATCTGTCAGCTATACGCTTTCTACACCTAAAGGTATTCCAATACCATTTTTACGCCAGGTGCGATTATCATCAGATTTAAACTTCACTTGGAATTTGCGCTATAGCGAATCCGCGACAGAAAACATTGGTATTGCCGGTACAACAACCCGCACTCGTTCAGACCGAGACCTAAGAACCGATTTAGGCACTTCGTTTCGCATTTCGCAAAGTGTTGAATCTGGATTGTCAAGTGGCTATTCGGTTTATCATGATGTCTTACAAAACCGGGGCACAAAATCGGTAGATGTAAATATCTGGGTCCTTTTTAAGTTCTAATTGAAAAAATAACACTTTGGAATCTTCAAAACGAATATCCACTAACAACTTTAGTCTCTGATAAAAACAATTGTCCCGTGAAATATTTTGGATTGATACTCATAGGATATTTTAACAATTAATACTTAGTCGATCTCCGATTAGAGCAAAAAGCGCATGTTATTACTCTGCCATTATCAGCATTTTTCTCAAACAATTATACCAAAATACTGGTTGTAGACAAAGATAGTATCTTGCGATTCCGAGAGATTAAAATTGGTTTAATTGGCGATGAGTTGGTAGAAATCAAATCTGGTCTGGAAATTGGCGAGAAGGTTATCACAACGGACAAAGAACGGGTTGCGGATGGCGACAAAGTAATCCCGATAGCATATTAAAAATTAATACGCAGATTGCGGATTAAAGGTATTACTGGTATTATCTCAAAATATATTTGGTTTATCCGGGATAACTTGGTTAGATCGGTAGCCATCCCAATTTTGAAATTAACGGTAATTTCATAAAAGAAAAGCGTTTGGATGTTTAATTCACTACCGATTGTCATTAAAGTTTTATCGGTTTTTAATTGTTTGTTTTCAATTTTGCTTGCAAGGTCATAAAAAATCGTTCCCGAGACATACTTAAAAAATAACGGCAATGTCCCTAATCCCCGTTCAATCCAAAACAAAGGAAACCGATATTCAACAGTTGTTTTGAGCATATGTTGCGTTTTTATTTCTTCGCCGCTATATCCCCTTAAATTGGCTTGACTAATAGCAAAAGATTTTTGTGCAATCGTATCGCCCAAGGATGCTTTTAAATTACCGGATAACATTAAAATATGATGTCTGCAGGGTAAATTCAAATAATTATTCGCCCGGATGTCAAATTTCGTTAAGTTATATTCGCTTGCAAAAAATTTAGGATAATGACAAACTGCCAACCGAAAATTTCTTCCCCGTTCTGGACTTATGGAATAAGAATACATTTGAGCATTACTAAAACCATAAGTAAGGCACATTCCACTCATAAGATAATCGTTTTTCTTGAGTACACAACTCAATGATAAATCTTGCTTTTGACCAATTTTACTGAATTGGAAAATATTCGTTAAAGCACAATATATTTTTCCTTTCTCATAGGAACCACTGATTTGGATAGTGGGCAGATATCGGTCAAAAATATACTCTAAATAAATGCTCGGCTTTTTTTCCTGAAAATCATATAAGCCACCAACTAAATAATTATGTTGAGCAAGGACATCAACGCCATAAGTCAATAAGCCAATCGACCAGGAGTTATAATATTGGGCTAAAGGTAGCCAGAACTTAGGAAACACTGATGGAAACGGATTATAATAATAAAGCGTAGCCTGGATTGGGTCGGTAATCCTATCCAATCTATCTTCAGCTGATTGCCTTTTTCTTTGAATTTTATTCAATGTCCTTTGAGGCTCTCTTATAGATTCGTCTACTTTAGTAACATCTGAACTTAATGAATCTAACTTAATGTCCATTAGATGAATATCGTATCCTTTAGCCGAATAGAGTAAAAATATCAGTTTTTGATTGTCCGGAGAAATTGTTGGCCGAAAAGCACCGGTTAGGACATTGGTAATTTGATAAGCTTTATCTTGTTTAAGATGGTAAGCATAGATATTAAAAACACCGCTGCGGTCAGAACTAAACAAAATATATTCACCATCTTTTGACCAAGACGCATGAATATCCAAGGCTTGGTCATGAGTAATCGGTGTAAGCCAACCAGATTCAAGATTAAAAAGATAAATATCCTGAAAACCTTCGCGTTTCCAAATTGAGACGACAATTTTTTTGCCGTCAGGAGAAAATTTAGGACAAGCATATTGCGTATAACCATCACTATAAGTTAATTGGGTTATCGCTTGAGTGTTTAAGTCCATAAGAAATAAATTAGTCTGTCCGAGTTCATTACCGACAAAAATAATCTTATTGCCATCAGGTGCGATATCCGGATCTGAGGCTCTTAAACCATAAGTTAGCCGCTGAAGTTTTTTACTGGTAAGGTCATAGAGATAAAGGTCATCAAAAATATAGTATTTTCGATAAACTTCTCGGCTACTAAAAATAAGTTTTGTGCCATCCAGGGAAATATTGATTGGAGAACTAATTATCTTTTTAAGTATGGTTTTAGTCTTATTTTTCGTCAAGTCCAGGACTTTTATTGAAGGAAACTCATGACTATTTTGCGAAAGATAATAAATTTTATCACCATCTTTAGAAAAGATAGGCGAATCAAGATAAAAACCTTCATTCGTTATTTTCGTGGAATTGGTTAAAGGTCTTTGTCCGATGGATTCGGCTTCGGATTGATATTCATTAACAATTGCTCTATGCCAATCTTTCCATAAAGAGTAGATGCTTTTACCAAAAACTTGTTTAGCTCGAGTATTAATAAAAAGCGGAAACCCGCGACTATATCGGTGGGCATAGCTGACTAATTTATCGCGGTGGTATTTTTCGGCTAAATAGGCAAAAAATTCTCCACCATAAAGATAAGGCGTTTCACCTGAAGGAAATTGAGCCAGTTTATAAGTGGCACACTTATCAATTGGAAATAAATTCTTTTCCAGAACAGCGGTTCGGATTTTCATCTTATGATAAGTACTTTGACATCGACCTTGGCCGGTAAATTCCGTTTCATTAAATACCGAAAAACCTTCGTGAAAAAATAACGGCATAGCAACATTAGGTACGACAACGCGACCAAAAATCTTTCTTAAGAATCTTGGTAATCCGAATGCCATATCCATCTGAAGAATATGGGTATATTCGTGGATAATAAGATGTTCCAGCCAATCATTATAATTGACCATCATATCGTTAGGAAAAGTTGGACTGATAAATATCAGATTATTAGGAAACGGTGTTGCCCAACCAAGGACAAAATCATAAAAATCACCAATTACAATATTAGTTTTGTCTTTTGGTCTCCAAGACATAAAAGAAGATAAATTTTTATGAGCATTCTCCGCATACCAAGCAACTCGTCTTGCCAATTCTTCGGTATCATCCGCTTGCGACTTACGGGCAAAGTGAATTGAGAAATGGTCAGTTTCTAAAGTATACCATTTCAGTTCAGGGTCAAGTTTGGGTAAGGGCAAAAACGGATTTAGAGTAAAACAAAACAAAATAAAATATAACATAAATTAAGCCGTAAATAAAAGAAACTTTTTCTCTCTCAAAATTAGTTTCTCCCCAGACAAGACCAATAGGCGTCGGAACATAAATCAAAAATGGGAGATGCGTTTGATTAAAATCGTCGCATAACTACCTTTAGGCAGAAAGAAGGATAAGGTTAGTTTGTATTTTTTAGGATACAAATCATCATTAATCAATTCGGTCATTGTTAAATTTTGCGGAAGGGTAATAGCATTGCGCTCATAAGGTTTAAAAAAAAGTCCTTTAATCCCCAGATGAATTTTGAAATCTTTCAAAGTAAGATTGTGTTTAATCGTCTTCGATTCTTCTAAAAGAACTTGTTCCATGCAGGATTTTATTTCTGGTTGAGAAAATTTTGATTTATAACTCGGTGCGGGAATTACTAAACTTTTCAGATAATTAAAATCTGCGGATGATAGTTTATCATAAAAATACAATTCGCCAAAACGATATTTTACTGGAAAGTAGGCAATTGCCCGCTGCTGAAATAGTTTTTTTAAGGTTTCGTTCCAAAGATATGCTTGATAGGCATTAATAAACATTTCTAATAAATCACGCCGAATGGTTTTAATTGCACCCTTAAAATCTTTAGGGTGAGCTTTAAGATATTGTAAGGGATATTGAAATTGACCTAAATCATAAGGCGCATTAAGACATTGTTGCCAATTAGTCCAATTGTCTGACAAAAACTTTTTAAGTCTTCGGGTTTTGCGATCATCAAATTTTGAAGGTGTTGCCAAGTAGAGTTTTAGGGCACCATTATAATGTTGTAAAATCAATTTCTGGGCAATAAATCCTTTTTGGGCACGACTTGAACCCAATCGCTGTTCATCGTAATAATTAGGAAATCCGTAAGTTCTAATCACTTCCAGATTTTGTTGAATGTATTCAATCTCTTTGAGATTTAGGTCGCGGATAGTTATCTTAAAAGTATTACCGATTAAAGAATTTATTGTGATTGGCTGGTTAGATTTTCCGATAAGGAACAATCGAAAATTCTTTTCAACAATTTCTGGTTGTTGAGAAGACTTGACTGAGATATACTGAATTGAATGACTATAACGGTCTTTAATTCCTGCCCGACCAATATTTTTTAATTTATACTTTCGGGACAAATAATCTAATAAATCAAAAGTGTCCCAAAATTTCTTCTCCAATTTATAGATTAAATATGGACCGGTTTCATTTAAAGACAGATTTACAATTTCCTCAACATAGAAATCATCTGGTTGAACTTTGAGTTTCATTAGTAATATTCCCAAAGTTTTGATAGATTATAATCAGAAGTTGCCCATATTCAATTTTATATTCATAAATGGGAGTGTATAATATTTTTAAGTAAATTCAGTGCTGGCTTAAAGAAAAAGGTGTATCCTTTCTTATGTTTTAACATATTATATGTTAGCAAGAAGAGCGCACCTATAAAAGAAACCAATTTCCACAAAAAGCTTGACAATACTTTCATAAATTGTTATACATACTTGCCGGGTATCTCTTATAAGAACTCTGACAAAGTAAATGTGGTTCAAAAGGCATGAAATGTAAAAACATAATTATTGGTTTTTTCTTGTGGGGTTCGGTGTCTCATGAGCATTTTTCAGAAATCTCCTTATAAAGTTATCGGAATCACGTCTTACAGACATTAGTTGTATATGTGAAACACAAACGATTTTATTAAATGATAAATTAACAAATTCTTCAATATAGCAGTAAGCAGGAATGACACTTAAGTTTCATCCAGCGCGAGTATAATTATAAACGAATAGTCTTTATAATCAATAAACTACCGATAACAATAAAGAGTACACCAGAGAGGATATGAACTGTTTTTATTGGTAAGATTTTTTGCAAATTAGCGCCAACAATAACCCCTAATAACGAAGATAAAATTAGAGCACAAATCGCGCCTAAAAAGACCGTCGCAGGAGATTTTCCAGCAGTTGCCAATCCAACCGTTGCTAATTGTGTCTTATCACCGAGTTCGGCTAAGAATATTGAGACAAAAGTGATAATAAAAAGTTTAAAGTCCATTATTCCTCCGCGGAGAACAAATATTTATTTAAATCGAAGACTATTGTATTCATCTTAAAAGAATCGGGACACTAAATTAAACACAAATTCAGACAGATAAATATTATTAGAAACTTACAGAAAAATCAAGCTTAGTTTCCATCAAATTACATAGTGTATTGGAAAACTAAAGAAAATCACCAAATGTCATTAATAAATTCTCGCAGTGATTATTTTATATTGCTATGTGTTTAGGACTTTAGAAAAGTTTCGAAAATTAACATTAATAAGTTCTATTGGAATTATGAAAGAAAGAATCAGCTCTGAAAAAACGCTCGGCTTTACCGTACTGAAGGCAAAACGAAAGAAGAATCTTTAGTAACGATGAAGGTTGAGTAATCAAAGATTCTTAGGTATCTGTTAAAAATGACAAATTTGCTTATCTGTCGGGCTAAAAGGGTGTGGTGCCAAAACATTGTGTGCACTCCAAAGACCTAATTCTACGGCTCCTTTATCTAACATTATCGGAACACCATATCGGATTTTATCATTAATCTCCGGTATCTGTATTTTAAGTTAAGATACTCAAGAGTCCTGGTCGAGATGTTTTCGGAGATTGTTATAATAATGGGAGCGGGCTTTTTAAACTAATGATTATAAGGGATATATTTTGCACATTGCTTTATATTCTTAAAATTAACCTTTGCTAATTGATAAACCAGTTTCCGCTGACCATTTTAATTAAATTTCATAAACTGTATAGTATGAGGTGGGCACATTGCAGATGGTTCTTGACTTAATTTGATTTTGGACATAATTTTTCACGTTATTATTCCTTTCTGCCGACACCATAATATTTTAACTGGTGTCGGCGTTTTTATTTTACTATAAAACAGCATGTTCTCAACTTTCTCAAACATTTGATTATATCTCTAGACCGTATACCTATCTATAATACATTTTTACTAATATTAACGTGTCTTGTAGAAGGAGAAAAGTTACATCTAACGATGAAAAATTTCCACTAATTTTGACAATCTCTTTTTT
>FMJZ01004721.1_pt1 | contig 20677 bp, 20 predicted proteins | sample 1987881 | NCBI WGS metagenome assembly FMJZ01 (sample SAMEA4378227, study PRJEB15110) | soil metagenome | biome: soil; feature: Field; material: Soil | place: India | collected 2015-03-11 | depth 0 m
CAGCATTGCACATCAATGTGCCTGAAGGATTAGGGGCGTTGCCGAGTTTTGCTCGGTTAATGTTACAGCCAGAAGAATTGCAAAGGTTGCAGGAAGAGGTAGGAGCCAGATTGAGACGATTGAGAGAGTTTCTGGAACGAGCAAAGCATTACGCTGAAGCGAAATCGAAAAGTTCCGAACAGATTTTTGATCCGCGCTTGGAGGCAATGGTGCCATATGTGACGGGCAAACTACCTGTTTTCTTCCACACGAACTCGGTGAGAGGGATTCAGACGACATTGCAACTGGCAGAGCAGTTCGGTTTGAAAGCAGTTATAGCCGGTGGGCGCGATGCTTGGAAAGTAGCTAATTTACTGGCTCAAAAGAAAGTCCCTGTCGTTGTCGGTCCACTTTGGATTTTACCCTCAAGCGACTATGACCCTTATGATTCGCCCTGGGTGAACCCTTCGTTGCTGAACCGAGCAGGAGTGAAAATTGCATTTCAATCGGCAAGCGCAGCGACGGCTCGCGATTTGCCCTATCAAGTTGGTGTCGCTTGCGCCTTCGGATTGACTTACGAAGAAGCATTGAAAGCGGTGACCATTAACGCAGCGGAAATTTTAGGTGTTGACAATTTACTCGGTAGCATTGAGACTGGAAAATTGGCGAATTTGATAGTCACCGATGGTGACCCGTTGGAAATCACGACGCATTTGCATTACCTGTTCATTGCTGGTAAACCCGTTACCCTTGAAAGCCGCCACACAAGGCTTTACCTGAGATATCGTCAACGGCTCAAATCTTCATTCACCACCGTCGGTCAACAACCTGCTTCGTGAGGGAAGGGGCAGCCTTTGTCTGTCCTTGCAATAAATTTGAAACCTCTCCGTTGAAGTGAAGGAGGCGCGAAAGCGGATTATGTTTGACGCAGTGAAAGCGAAAGTCAAACCGTTGAATGAACTGTTGGAGATTGTCGCTAAGTTGCGACAGCAAGGAAAACGCATCGTTTTCACCAACGGTTGCTTTGATTTGCTCCACGCAGGTCATGTCAGTTACCTGGCACAAGCGAAATCTTTGGGCGATGTCCTAATTGTCGGTCTCAATTCCGACAGTTCAGTACGGGCGTTGAAAGGCAGCGAACGACCGTTGGTGCCACAAGATGACCGAGCGCTGCTTTTGGCAAGTTTGGCTTTCGTTGACTTCGTTGTGCTTTTTGACGAATTGACCCCTCATCACCTCATTGAAGCCATCAAACCTGACATCCATGTCAAGGGTGGTGATTACACTGAAGCGGATTTGCCCGAAGCGCCATTGGTTCGCTCTTACGGTGGGCAGGTCGTTATCTTGCCGAAATTTGAAGGTCGTTCTACGACCGATTTGGTGCAACGAATTCGCAAAGGTGTTTCAGTCGCCTCAGTAAAAACAGTTGTCGGTATCATCCCTGCCAGATACGCTTCAGTTCGCTTCCCAGGCAAAGTTTTGTCTTTACTTTGGGGCAAGCCGATTGTCCAACATGTTTACGAGCGTGCAAAACAAGCGAAAACGCTCAGCGATGTCATCGTTGCGACGGATGATGAACGAGTGAAGCAGGTCGTTGAGAGTTTCGGGGGCAAATGCGTGATGACTTCACCTGAGCACCCATCGGGCACGGATAGGGTTGCAGAAGTTACACGCCAAATTGATTGCGATGTCGTGGTGAACATTCAAGGCGATGAACCGTTAATTGCGCCAGAAGCAATTGACGCTGCCGTTCAACCTTTTCTCACTGACCCAACTCTCAAGATGACCACGCTGGCAACACCGATCGTTGATGAGCGGGAATACCTCAACCCAAATGTTGTCAAGGTTGTTGTTGACCGTGACGGTTTTGCCCTTTACTTCTCTCGCTCCCCGCTACCGTTTTTCCGACCGAAGGGAAAAATGGAAGAGATGCCACAGTTCAACTTGCCTGAAAGTCCCCCCCTTCAGCCTCTCCGACATATCGGACTATACGCCTATCGGCGTGAGTTTTTGTTGCAATTCGCTCAATGGTTGTCAACGGATTTGGAGCGAACAGAAGGGCTTGAGCAGTTGCGAGCACTTGAAAACGGCATCCGTATTAAAGTCGTCGTGACACTTTACAGAAGCGTCGGCGTTGACACACCCGAGGATTTGGAACGATTGGAGAAAAGTGCAATTTTGCCTGAAGCCCAAGACCGATCATCGCGCTGAAATTTCAACAATTGCCCATAATCCCAAGTTAGGCACGGAAAGAATTAGTTCATCTTTGTCAAGCCGAAAAGAAACTCGTTCTGGCGAACGCTTAGGTGTTCGGACAACTACCCGCTTCGGCACACTCCCCATCGCTTTGCTCAAAAGCGAACGGTCAATGGAAATGGTGACATCAATCGGACGAACATCATCTGCTTGAAGGTCGTAATCCTGATTGAGCAAGTGACAAACAAGTGGGGCATTAGCGTCGTCGGGTTTGTAGCGCAAAGAAACCCTCACCTTGTCGCTTCCCTTGACAATAACTTGATGGCGAATAAACTCGGGTAGTTTGTCAATACCTTGCCACTGAATGACCTTCGTCTTTTGTGGGACTTGTTTCAAGAAGTTTGTCGGCAGCGGTTGTTTACCAGTGAGCAGGGAGTCGTAAGGTTTTAAATCGCTTTGCAAAGGCAAAGCGTCGAGCGCCGGTTCGGCAACAACGATTGCAAAAGGCACATTTGCTTTGAGCAAGTTCAGAGCCGCCGAACGAATTTCCGAAAAGTTTGCGTGAGTGTAAACGAGGGCAATGTTTGCTAATGAGCGATAACCGTCAAGCAAAATTGCGTTTTCGCGAACGAAACGGTAAACGAAAGCGAAATCTTCCGTTTTTCCTTCCCACCAATGAGTTCCCTTTTCGGGCGTGTAACACCATTGTCGGTGCGGAACCATGAAAGTGCTACCGAAAGCGTATGCTTGTGCTATCCAAGTTCTGACTAAGCCTGGTTTTTCATTTGCAGCGATCCATGCCCAATCGTGCCCTGCAGCGGTCGCAGATTGACGCTTGCCTAAACCTTCAACAAGCCTGAAAATGAAAGCAGGTTCAATCGGGACTTGGGAGTTCGCCGCATGGTGATCCATTTCACCGCAGAAGAAATCAACGAGCGGTGCGACCGTAAGGGCTTCAGGCGAAGATGCACTTGAGTTGACACTTCTCAAGAGCGGTTTGCCACGCAATTGCTCGGCATACTCAAAGACCTCACGAACCACTTTGAGCATTTGTTCCATTTGAAACCGTTGGAAAAGTTCGCCGAAGGGCAATTGAGATCGGCGCTTTCGCCAATCCTTAGCGGTTACACCTTTTGCCTTCAAAAACGAGCGCAAATCGAATTCTTCAAAATTGTCAACGCCCATGCTTCTCAACTGCTCGTGGGAGAAGTTTCGTCTCAGCCAGTTGCGGAATCCTTCCATGCAGTAGCGACAAAAGCACCCACCAAACCAAGCCGAGCAAGCGGAAGTTCCGCGCCAGTCGTCAATGTGCAATCCGTCAATAGGAGCAACGCATGCCCTCTCAACTTGATCTCGCAAGTAAGCCCGATAATCGGGATTGTTGGTGCAGAACCAATATGCGGGGTGACCTTTGTGTTTGTGATCCCAAAGCCAAGGGACAGTTATAGGATTTCCGTCAAGGTCGCGACATATCGCTTCGGTAAAATTTTCGGAGAGAAATTCAATAAACCCTGCGAAGTCAACGACGAAATCAACGCTACCGCAATATCGCAGCCCCCGCTTTTTCGCCTCTTCAACCCTTTGGCGAAACCATTGGACATCTTGTCGGTTTTTTGACCTTGCTCGTCCTGCCCATCCGACAACGGTTCCCGAGTAAGCGTCGTAGAGGGCTTCATTGCGAGGCACATACATGAAAACCACATCGCTTGCATTCAACCTTGGTCGCTCCGACACAAAACTTGTGAGCGACCACAAAAGCATCCAACCAATCATCACCGCTCACACCCCTTTCGGTCAAACTCAACATCCTAGCCCAAACGCCGTGCTATGATTGTAGCGCCGAAGATTGAGGCAAAGTTTTGCTATTTTCCAAGCCCAACACTTAATGTTTTTCGGTTGCTCACCTCTCAGAACTACTGTCGTTCACGGTTTGGATGCTGCTGAAGGGGAGGCGAACGAATTGACGGAGAGAATGGCTACTTTGACGGTGCTTTTGGGCTTGACAATTGTTTTCGCCACAATGCATCCCATCCTTGACCCCGACATGTGGTGGCATTTGGCTGTAGGCGAAGCCATATTGCAAAACCGTTCCGTCCATTTCGTTGACACCCTTTCTTTCACCAACCCGCAAGTGTGGGTTAATTCCCAGTGGTTGACAGAAACGGTCTTCGCTACACTTAATCGCTTCATCGGAATTGCCGGATTGGAATTGTTAGCACTCTTGTTGAAAGTCGTCACCTTCTTGCTCGTTTTCAAAGCAATGGGAGCTCCAAATTTGACCCGCGTTTGGGTCACAATTTTTTCCGCTTTCGGAGCGCTTTCGGTCACCGGCGGTGTCAGACCTCAACTTATGAGTTTCCTGTTTCTGTCTTGGTTGGCATTGACAATTCATCAACAAAGGCAGAAAGCAAGTTTGGGAAACAAATGTCAATGGCGCTTTGCAGGGTTGCCAATGTTCATTTCAATGCCCCTTCTTTTCGCTTTGTGGGCTAACATTCACTCGTTCTATCCTATCGCTTTTGCCTTGCTCGTTTTGACAATTGTTGCCGACTATGCAAACGAGCGGCACAACTATCAACCCATACTTGGTCCTCAATGGCGGAAGCAAATGACATTGACAATTTTGCTCTGTGCGTTTGCGGTGATGCTCACGCCCTTCGGCTGGCACAGCCCAAAGCAAGTGATTGTCAATATCGTTCAAAGCAGCCAACTGCCAATTGAAGAGTGGAAGCCAGTGATGGCAATGCGTCACCCACTCACCGTCATTTGGACAATTTTGTTTTTGCTTTGGTTGGTTTGTTTGGCGTGGTCACCTAAGCGCCCCGACGCTTTGGAGTTGCTTTGGGGAGCATTTGCTACATTCAATGCTTTGACAGGAGTTCGCATGGTGGCACTTTGGTGCTTGCTAATTGCGCCTTTCGTAGGCGAACACATCGGTCAATGGATTGCTCAACTTCCCCACTCGCAAACAACCCGCCATCAAACACAGCCACCTGCTTGGCTACCTGCAACTATTGTGGTTCTTTTTGCTTTTTTGGCTGGACTTATCGTTGCGATGCGATTTTCGCCAAGTGAATTCGTCAAGAGAGAGCAAAAAGGCTATCCGAAAGAAGCCGTCGCTTGGATGAAAGGGCAGAACTTGACAGGAAATTGTCTCGCTCGTTACGAGTGGGGCGGATATGTCGCTTGGCAGTTGAAAGGTCGCGTTAAGGTTTTTGTTGACGGTAGAGCAGATTTTTACCCGATGAAAGTTTTGAAGGATTTCATGACCGCATACTATGGTAGGGCAAATTGGCAGCGGGTTTTGAATCGCCATGGGGTCACGATAGTGATTGCCCCTCCAGACTCTTCCCTTGCGAACTTGCTGCTGCTTCGTGCGAGTGAATGGCGATGCGTTTACCGAGACAAAACAGCCCTCGTCTTTACTCGCCGAGCATTGGCGTTTTCTCCGCAAGACCAACCAAAGAAACCCCGAATGGCAGTCGCACGAATGGCAACAATGTAGCCTCTAATTTCAACAAAGCGATGAGGAAACGGTTTAACGGTTCAGGCAACTCAATTAAAGCGGTTGCAGGTTCCTTGTTTCGCATCAGCAGGTTTTGGACTTTCCTGAAGACGAAGACGGCTGGCAAAAGAGGACAAATTGCGTAACTGAGATGAAGCAGTTTGAAACCTGCTTGAACGACCTTGTCGTGAATTTCGTGGTAAAGGTATCGTCGCTTATGAGCGAGTGCGATATCGTGGACGCTCCACAAACTCATGAAGGCTGGGACAGTGAACACGACTGCGCCTTTGGGTTTGAGGACACGCCAAATTTCCCTCAAGGCTTGATAATCATCATCCAAATGCTCAAGGACATCCAACACAGCCACAAGGTCAAAGGAGTTTTCATCAAATGGGGGAAGTTGAGCGTCACTAAGCACGAGGTGTTTCATCCCCCGCTTAAGGGCGAAATTCAATGCGACAGATGAAGTGTCAAGTCCAACGACCGTGCCCCAATTGCGAAGCAAGGAAAAAGAACCACCAGTCCCGCAACCTAAGTCAAGAATGAGAGGGGGATTGGCTTGAGGTTTCCAGAAACGCTGAATCAAACTTCGGACGATAAACCTTCGCCCAACGAACCACCAATATCTATCTTCCAGCCGAGCCATTTTCTCAATTTCTGAAGCGGTCACAAAAATGCCCCCCATCGTTGAAAGGTCAAAAACACGAACGCTCCATCATAAAGCGTAAGCCGCTCAGATTTTTCCTGTCCACCGTTTACCTTTGAAACCTCCTATGGTTTTATGGCTTATTCACAAAGTTCCGAACCAATGAGCACTTCGGTTTCCATATCCATAATGCGTTGTGTGAAAGTATGGCGATAGGTTTGTTTCAGACCGTAAGGGAAAGCGAGATAACCACGAGCCATCTCCTTTGGACGTTGGATGATGAAATCGTCAATGAATGCAGGCTACCCAGTTGTCTTCATGAAGGCTTCAAATGCCAAAATTTTGCGCTTGCTTTCAGCGCAAATGTTCAAGTTGGGTTTCGGTGTCTTCAACTCAAGGTAAAGCGGTGCTGGAATAAAGTCAGTGATGAAAATGTCAAGCACAATTATGCGTGTTTCCATCTGCCCTGATGGGACAACCTTCAAAATGTCAGCCATTACCCGTTCGTGATCAAGTAGAAGCCTTTCACCAATTTTGCTCTTCGCTACTGCCCGCAAGTGCCCGACAATTTCGCCAATTGTGTTCCAAACTACCCTGTCAAGGGTTATCGTCATCCGATAATCCCTATAAACATGGCTAAATTGTGTTTTCGCCATAGCCACGACCAGTTGCGGATACAGTTGCTGTCCTAATTTCGTCACAATTGAGCGTTGGTGTTTAAAAGCCACGATGGCTTCGTCACAAAGGAAAAGCGATTGAAATAGGTATTCGTTTTTCAAAGCATCCACAGGGTAGGTTCTCCTTGCTTCCTTCGGCTACCGCCTTCTCCACGAAGTTAAGCAGAATGTCTTTTAACTTCTGCTTCACCTCAGATGTCATTTCTCCCTTTCCCATTTCTCGTGAAATTTGCCCTTGTAAGGGTAGAACCAGTGGGTCAGGTATTGGTTGCTTCGCCCAATTTGCCCTTTCCCTTCAACGGCGGAAAGGTAAAAGTGCCAACTCTTTTCGCTCGCAACTTCTTCAAAGTAAGCGATGCGTCGGCGAAAAGTTTCTAAGTCATGACTGAAACGGCTGAACTCCATCTTTGCTAACCGCAACTCATACACCATGCTTACATCATCAAAAAGTTTGAACGGCTCTTGCCATAAGTGACCCAATCAAGGATGTCGGCAATTCTGTCAAGCGAATTTCTTAGTCTGATTCGGCGAGCAAGCCTTCATATTAATTGCCTCCAAAGCCCTTACCTTTCCAAGTGCGATTTTTGCTTGTCAGGTTTTCAATGGCAACTTTTCCAATGCCCTTTTGAGTTGATCGTGGTCGTAAACTGCATTTTCCAATTTGCCTTGCAAGTAATCGTCGTAGGCACTTAAGTCAAAATAGCCGTGACCGCTGAAGTTGAAGGCAATCACTTTTGCCTCTCCCGTCTCCTTGCACCGCAACGCTTCGTCGATGACTGCTTGGATGGCGTGTGCTGTTTCTGGTGCGGGGACGACACCTTCAGTTCGAGCGAAGATCATCGCCGCCTCAAAAACTGTCAACTGGGGGTAAGCAACTGCTTCAATGAAACCTGCTTCGTAAAGCAAACTGACGAGCGGAGCCATTCCGTGATAACGCAAGCCTCCTGCGTGAATTTGGGGCGGGATGAAAGTGTGACCGAGTGTGTGCATCTTCAAAAGTGGGGTCATGCCTGCAGTGTCACCGAAGTCGTAAGTGTAAACTCCCTCAGTTAAACTCGGTGCTGCTTTTGGTTCAACGGCGATAATTCTTAAGTTCGGTTTGCTGCCAGCGAGTTTATCGGCGACGAAGGGAAAGGTGAAACCAGCGAAATTGCTACCACCACCGACGCAGCCAACCAAGATGTCAGGGTAAATGCCAATTTGCTCAAACTGCTTCTTGGTTTCTAAGCCAATAATGGTTTGGTGCAAAAGGACATGGTTGAGAACGCTGCCGAGCGAATACTTTGTATCGTCGTGATTGACGGCATCTTCAACTGCCTCGCTGATTGCAATCCCCAAACTGCCGGGTGAATTTGGGTCTTCGGCGAGAATTTGTCTTCCTGAGTTAGTTCGGTCGGTAGGGCTTGGGAAAACTTCTGCACCCCAAGTCTCCATCAAGACGCGGCGATATGGCTTCTGCTGATAACTAACCTTGACCATGTAAACCGTGCATTTTAGACCGAACAAACAAGTGGCGAATGCGAGGGCACTGCCCCACTGGCCTGCTCCCGTTTCTGTTGTCAACCTTTTGACCCCCGAGATTTTGTTGTAGTATGCCTGGGCCACTGCTGTGTTAGGTTTGTGGCTGCCTGGTGGTGAAAGGCTTTCGTTTTTGAACCAGATTTGTGCAGGTGTCCCAAGGAATTGCTCTAACCGCCTCGCTCGCTGCAAAGGTGTCGGTCGCCATAAAGCATAAATGTCAAGCACTTCTTCGGGAATGTCAATCCAACGCTGAGTTGAAACTTCTTGTTCAACCAACGGCTCTGGGAAAATGGGTAGCAAATCTTCCGGAGAAACGGGTTGCTTTGTTGCAGGGTGGATGACGGGCGGCAAGGGTTTAGGTAAATCAGCCAAAATGTTATACCACTGACGCAGCAAATCGTGTGGCGACAAAAGCACTTTCTCCGGCATCGGCAATATTCCTCCTTTTCTCGGGATTTTTATCGGCAAGCAAATCGCCGATAAAATTTGTGGGTTAACCAACTTTGGATTTTAATGCGGCGCTTCTCATGGTCGATCAAAAAGAGGTCTTTGTGACCAAGTGAGGGAGACCTCGTAACTGCTTCAAATACAGCCTTCACTCCACCACAACTTGACATGTAAGCTCCCTCACTTCCGCTAACCATCTCCTCAACACCCCAAAAGTAAAAAAACGCTCGCAAACGAAATGGTGGGCGGGGCGGGACTTGAACCCGCACGGCTCATCGCCACTGGATCCTAAGTCCAGCGCGTCTACCAGTTCCGCCACCCGCCCAGCGAGGAATCATAGAGTTTAACCTTTCCAATCCCCGATTCTGAGCCATATTTTTAGATAGCACACGCTGACGAGAAAATCAATAGCGAAGTCCCATGGGAACGGAGCGTGAGACGAGGAGGAGGTAGGCTGAAATGCGTGAGAAAGTCACAACGATTAAAGTCACAACGATTTTAGTGTTTACGGTTTTTATTTCTTACGGACACAATCAACGCACCTTGGTCGAAGATGCCCAACTAGCTCTGAACAAGGCTGTTAACTTTTTCCGAAAAGAAGTCGCTGTTCACGGTAGTTATGTTTGGCGTTATTCTGCTGACCTCAAGAAGCGATGGGGGGAAAGCGAAGCGTCGGAGACCGAGGGGTGGGTTCAGCCGCCGGGAACTCCATCCGTCGGAATGGCTTATTTGCGCGCTTACGAAGCGACTGGCAATAAAACTTTTTTGGACGCCGTAGTTGAAACTGCAAGAGCCTTGACAGAAACCCAATTGGCTTCTGGCGGTTGGGAACCCCGAATTGAGTTTCACCCAGAACGGCGCGAAAGATGGCTTTACCGTAAGGATGTTGAGATGGGAAAGGGGAAGCAAAAAGGGAAGCGCAACCTGAGCGTTTACGATGATGATAACACTCAAAGTGCGTTGCGGTTCTTAATGAGCGTGGATGTTGCACTGAAAGGGAGAGACAAAGAAATCAGACGGGCAGTTGAGTACGGATTGATGAAACTCATAGAGGCTCAATATCCCAACGGGGCGTGGCCCCAGAGATATGATGGAAACCCTCCTGACCCAAGCAAGCACACAATTATGCCTGCCCGCTATCCCGCTCAGTGGTCAAAAACTCACCCCGGCAAAGGTTACGAATATTGGCGGCTTTACACTCTTAACGACCGAGTTATGGGCACAATAATTCGGACTTTGCTTGAGGCTTATAGGCTCTATGGTAAGCAAGACTATCTCAAGGCAGCGTGCAAGGGTGGAGATTTCCTTATCCTTGCACAAATGCCTGAACCTCAACCTGCGTGGGCTCAGCAATACAACTTCCAGATGGAACCTGCATGGGCACGAAGGTTTGAACCACCAGCGATTGCTGCTGCCGAATCGGCAAATGCTGTTGAGATATTGATTGAACTCTACCTTATCACGGGCAACGAAAAATACCTGCGTCCCATCCCTAAAGCCCTTGAATGGTTTAAGCGCTCCCAACTGCCCAATGGTCGGTGGGCGAGGTTTTACGACCTGAAGACGAACCAACCACTTTATGTCAATAGCCGCTACGAACTCGTTTACGAGCCAAAGGACTTGAGGGAGAATTACGCTTTTGAAGGCGAGTTTGGAATACCAAGACTTTTCAGGACATTTGAGCGGTTGAAGAAAGAAGGGCGCGAAAAGTTACTGGCTGAGCGCAACAGAAAGCCAACCCCTGAAGAGTTGCAACAGAGAGCGAAAGAACTTGAATCGAAAGTTCGCCAAATCATCGCTTCGCTGGACGAAAAAGGGCGATGGGTTGAAGGCGGATACATTAACACTCGGACCTTCATCCGAAATGTTGAAACCCTCGCTAACTATATCGCCGCGGTTTCAGGGAAAGTGAAGTGACATCGGTTTCGTGTAGCGTTACACTAAATCGTGCTATGCGAGAGTGGGAAAGACTGAGTTTGGAAATAGTTGAGTGCGAGAAGTGTCCGAGATTGGTGGCTTATCGCAGGCAGGTTGCCCAAATCAAAAAGCGAGAGTTCCGTGATTGGGATTACTGGGGTAAGCCTATCACGGGTTTTGGGGATTTGAAGGCGAGGATAATCGTCGTCGGCTTAGCACCAGCTGCTCATGGTGGCAACCGCACAGGTCGCATCTTCACTGGCGACAGTTCCGCTCAAACTTTGATGCGAGCGCTCCATTCTATTGGTCTGGCTTCCCAACCTTTCTCCTTGCACCGAGATGATGGATTGCAACTTTTGGGGGTTTACATCTCCGCTGTTTGCCGATGCGTTCCACCGAAAAACAAACCAACCTCCGATGAAATCCGCAATTGTTTGCCTTACCTCGTGCGCGAATTTGAACTTTTGAGCGATGCAAAGGTTGTAGTTGCTTTAGGGCAAACCGCGTTCAATGGGATATTGACTGCGCTTCAGATACTGGCTCAAAAGTCGAACGCCGACCGGAAACCGTTAAAGCCTCGTCCCAAATTTTCGCACGGCGCTCATTTTGAACTCCCTGACCCTTGCGGCGGTACTTTACACTTGCTCGCTTCCTACCACCCAAGCCGACAAAACACTCAGACAAAGCGCTTGACTGTTGAAATGTTGGCTGAAGTTTTGTCAATGGCTAAGATGCTTACCTCTTTTCGGTGAGAGTGTTTTCTAGCGCCAGAGCCAGTTTCATTGCGTAACCCAAATCGGCTCGGCAAAGAGGAATGTCAATTCGTTGGCAAAGTTGCTCATAACTTGCACCCTGTAGCCCCTTGAAAGCGCGAAAAGCGCTTAGCGAAAAATCAGGTGGGTCAACGAAGTTTTCGCCATAATGGACTTGGCGTTCCTCGCCAACGAGATGCCAAGTCGGACAAAGCAGTTCAAAGGTTCGCCAAACTTTTTGCACCGCATCTTTTGCTTCCCGCAGCACTATCGTGGCTACTTCTGGTGTCAAGTCGCAAAATAAAGCGATTTTCGCCTTGTGCGGAACAATGTGGAAGAAGAGGGCGTCGCCGTTGCGAATAAACTCATCCCACTCGCTGATGTCCTTGAATATTGGCAGCCGAATTTTTTCAGCGCTTCGCTGCCACCAAACCAAAAACGATTTTCGTGTTTGCTCAACTAAATTTTCCACTCGCAACGATGTTTCGGTGTCACCTAACTGCTCTGCAGCCTGCTGAAGAGCAATCAACGATGCCAAATAGCGATTGGCAAACAAATCTCCACGCTCCGAATCTAACTTCCAACCCATTTGCACGAACTCGTTGAAGCATTGACGGATTGTTTGCCACGCTGCTCTAACCCGCTCCCTTTCACCGCACCTTGAAGCGTAAAGCCAGACACCGTAAAAGTTTCCAAAAGGATGCGGTTGTGGGTCAATATGCCAACGCCTTCGCAAATCCTTAGGTAAAAGTGTCCACTCTCTTGGTTCTCCTTTGTCAAGGGTATACCATGTCGTTTTCGTAAATGGTGGATGCAGTTGCCACTCGCGTGCGAGGAAATCTTTAACTCGCCTCTTCAAATCCTCTGGTAGATGAGGGTAAGCCCATGCCAAAGTTTCAAACATCTCACCGCTGTCATCAAAGGCAAATTCTCTTCCAGCCAAACCCGGTTCAATGCAAAGTGGCATCCATTGCCTTGACAAAATTTCATCAACGACAGAAGCAAGCCGTTTTCGCAATTGTTCTTTGTTTGGTTTGGGCAATTTAAATGCTCGTTGAGTTACAACATTTGTACCTTCAATCCCGATGTCTGATGCAGTTTGACTGCCTTCACCTGCGATGATGCAAAGGATTCTGCTACCTGTTTGACAGTAAATGCGGTTGCCGACGATTGCAACCCCGGCTCTTGCTGGGCCGTGCCATTCGTTTCGTGCCCAAGGCAAATTGCGGAACCCACCCCAACTGTCTCGTTCGCCCCAAATTCGGAAAAGTTCGCCAGTTTGCAAATTGAACCCGCTCAATGTCCCTTGGTGAACGATAAGCACAGTGTCCTCAACAACGACGAAGTTTTGACTTTCATCAGCAGTGCCCCAAAAAGTATTCCAAGGCGGTGTCATCCCGTGAGCGTGGGAGAGCGGAGTGATGCCAAAAGTTGTCAAGTCAATCAACCCCAATGCCACTAACGGGGCAACCCCTAAGTTCCAATTGCTGTAGGCGCTTCGGTAAAGCACCAGCAAACGACCGTCAGGCAAAACGACTGGGGGCATCCCAACTCCTTGACAACCAGCAACCCACAAAACTGGCAGCGGTGGCAGTTCTTGTCCCGTCTCGGCATCTAAAACGAAAAGAGTTTGAGCGTCCCTATGTTCCTGCAGGTATTTGACAATTGTTTCCTGTTCCTTCCTCCAAAGTTCAGGTGAACCTTTCGCTCCTTCGCTTTTCGCCCACACTTCTATTGCTTTCCAATCGTCGTTAATCCCAGCAACTTGACAAAGCAATTGCCGGTCTTGAGCAATGTGTTGTGCCGCGTTTCGGACTGGGTTGGTTCGGACGATAACGAAAGTTTTCCCGCTCACTTGAGCGATGACAGGGTAATAATCTCGTGCTGTTTGACCGCTAAGGGGTTCGGAAGCCCAAAGCAGTTTGCCATTTTGAGCGTCAAAACAACGGACCTTCAAATCCTCAGCAGTGATGAAAACTTTCTTATTGACAAATGCTGCAGTTTGTCGGATTGGAAAGCCAAGCGAGTGTCGCCAACGAATTTTGCCTGTCCTTAGATCAACGGCGATGAAGTCACCCGAACGGGAACCGATGAAAACAGTTTCCTCTGCGATTGTAGGTGAAGCCGAAAAGCCACCATTGCTTATAAAGAGCCCCCAGCGCAATTTTCCTGTTTGAGCGTCACAAGCATAAAGGCATCCATCAGTGCTGCCAGCAACGACTAAGCCATCAGCGTAAGATGGCGAGTGCAGAAACGCCCCACTGGCTCTAAAACGCCAAACTGGTTCTCCTGTTTCGGCGTTCAGTGCATACAAACTGCCGTTATGGGTTGCAACGAAAACTTTGCCCTCAGTGACAATTGGCTCAATGCAAGTTCCAATTCGTTCGTTGGTGAAATGGCGAACCCAAGCGAGCCGAAAAGGAGGGCGCAGTTGAAGATTTACGAAGCCAGTGCGTTGAACATTGTTTCTCAATGTAGTCCAATCGCAAAAGCCAAACTCAATCGCAAACAGAACGAAAGACAAAGTCAAAACGCTTCCTCGCATCTTTATCATCTCGCTAAAGGTCAAATCAAACCACCAGTTTATGGCTTAGGGATGACACTAACGAGTTTGCAGTGTTGTAAAATCAAAAGCAAGGGGGTCACAAAATGAAGGGAACGAAAAATTTACGCAACAAGGGCATGGTTGGTGCACTCATCGCCATCGCCTTTTTCGCTTGTGGGGCGATGTTGGTTTTGAGTTCGTCCCTTGACCCAGCATCTCCTGCTCGTAGGATGGAATGGCTTGGTCGTGGTGTTGTGGCAATTCCGATTGGTGGTGGACGAGTTTATGTCAGTTGGCGATTGCTAGCGGCTGACCCTGACGATATAGCCTTCAACCTCTACCGCCAAGTCGGGAACTCAAAACCTGTCAAGGTCAACAAGAAGCCGATAACTGTCACGACCGACTTCGTTGACGAAGGTGTTGACTTGAGCAAACCTGTCAAATACTTTGTCCGACCAATTGTCAAGGGCAAAGAGGGAGAAGCGAGTCAACCTTTCACGCTGCCAGCAAATCCGCCGATACGACCATACATTGCGATCCCTCTCAAACCCCTCCCAAATCCAGAAGAAAACCTTTCCGCTCATCGCGTTGGCATTGGAGATCTCGACGGCGATGGTGAATACGATTTCGTCGTTATCAGACCTGCTGGCGGCAAAGACCCTTCAAGGGTTGTCCCAAGCCCAACAACTTTCAAAGTTGAAGCCTATTTGCGTGATGGCACTTTCCTTTGGAGAATGGATTTGGGTTGGAACATTGAACTCGGCGTTCATTACTTCCCCCTCGTCGTTTACGACCTTGACGGTGACGGAAGAGCAGAAATCATTTGCAAGACTGCGGAAGGGACAGTTTTCGGTGACGGAACTAAAATCGGCGATACCGACGGCGATGGGAGGACGGATTACCGAAACGAACACGGCGCAGTGCTTGAAGGTCCAGAATTCCTTTCGGTCATTGGCAGTTTAACTGGTAAGGAACTGGCGAGAGCCCCTTGGATTCCTCGCGGTCGCATCTCTGACTGGGGTGACAATTACGGCAACCGAGTTAACCGAAACTTGCTCGCTGTTGCTTACCTTGATGGTGTGAATCCGAGCATCATTGTCTTTCGTGGCTACTATGCCTTGACAAAAGTTGAAGCATGGAGTTACCGGAACGGCAAACTGGTCAAGCGTTGGAGTTGGGGCAATGAAAAGTTGCCGAAAGAGTGGTGGGGGCAAGGCTACCACAATGTCCGCATCGGCGATGTTGATGGCGACGGTAAGGACGAAATTTTGCACGGCTGCATGCTGATTGATGACGATGGGCGCAAAGTTTACACAACAGGATTAGGGCATGGCGATAGGTTCTACTTGACAGATATTAATCCTGACCGACCTGGACTTGAAGTTTTTGCCTGTCACGAAAGCCCAAAAGCCTGTCAAGGAATGGGCATTGAACTTCACTGCGCTCGCACTGGGAAAATTCTTTGGGGACCACCTGAACCAACGACCGGTGATGTCGGTCGAGCAATGACCGCCGACATTGACCCACGATATCCTGGCATGGAGTGTTGGGGCGCCGGTGGTGGTGCAAGGTGGCTTTTCAGCGCAGAAGGCGAAGTCATCATCTCGTGGCCAGAACATAGATTGCCACCTTGTAACTTCGGAATTTGGTGGGACGGCGATTTGTTGAGAGAGTTGCTGGATGTCTGGAGAGGAACTATGAGGATTGACAAGTGGGATTACGAAAAGGCAAAAACTGTCAATTTGCTTACAGCACCGGCTCAAGGTGCATACAACTCCCCCTTGGCTTACGGCGACATTCTCGGCGATTGGCGTGAAGAGGTCATCGTTTGCGCCGAAGGCGAGTTGAGAATTTACACGACCACCATCCCAGCCCAAACGCGCCTTTATACCCTCATGCACGACCCAATCTACCGCATTGATGTAGCCCTTGAAACGATGGGCTATATGCAAGCACCACATCCGAGTTTCTTCCTCGGCATTGGTATGAAGCCACCACCAAGACCGAGGATTTACACTTCGTCAAGCAGGTGAGTTGCAGGATGGATGTTTGGATCACCGTTCCGACATACAACGAGGCAGAGAACATTCGTGGGTTACTTGAGGCGATTTTAAAGGCGTTGCCGAACGCAAGGGTCGTTATCGTCGACGACAACTCGCCGGATGGAACTGCGGAAATTGTCAGTGAAATGGCACGGTTTGACGAACGCCTTCACCTCGTTCGCCGATCAGGGAAACTCGGTTACGCATCTGCAGTCTTGACAGGTTTGAATTACGCTTTTGAGCGGGGCGCTCAAGTTCTCGGTCATATGGACGCAGACTTTTCCCATGACCCTCAAAGGCTCCCCACCTTGCTTGAAGCGTTAAAAGGAAGCGCCGACATCGCAATTGGTTCTCGTTATGTAGCAGGTGGCGGTGTTGAAGGTTGGTCCCTTTACAGGCAAATCTTATCGCGAGGGGCAAACTGGTTGGCACTAACCCTTTTGAATTTGCCCGTCAGAGATTGCACAAGTGGGTTCAGACTTCACAAAAGCGATGCCTTCGCAAAATTGCAACTACACCGCTTGAGAGTTGAAGGTTACGGGTTCCTTTATTTGAGCACCGCTTGGGCAATTTGGAACGGTTTGAAAATTACCGAAGTGCCAATCGTTTTCGTTGACCGCAAGCACGGCAAATCAAAGCTTTCGCGCCGAGTAATCGTTGAAGCAGCGACGGCGCTTGTCAAGGTATTCCTTTGGCGCAAGACGGGACGATGGTTTGGAAAGCCTCTGATTGACTGACTTTACAACTTTATCGGCTTTGAGGGACGAACGGTTTGAGCTGCTTCATCAAATTCCATCGCACGACCTTCAAGGAAAGAACGGATGCCCATGTGGATTGCGGTCATGACATAGTAACCGAGTTCAGCGTTGCTTCTCGGTTGTTCGAGGGTCTTTATGCAATTCAGGAAATCGCGCCAATGCTCCTCAAGGGAAGCGCCGCGAGTGCGAGCAACTTCTTTCCTGGGCACATTACCGACAACTTCTCGCTGGGGATAAATGACCGCACCCGGTCCCTCAAAAACCAAAGTTGCTTTGCTGCCACGAATGAGCATTGGCACTCCCCAGTTGTTGCCAAGACATGCCATCAGATGAATTGACGGTCCATCGGGATACTCAACGACCATTTGGAAAATGTCTGGAACTTCCCAGCGACCTTTGTGCTCAGGGACATAAATTCCACCTGATGCAGTCACTCGTTTGGGAAATCTCAAATTCATTGCCCGTGCCAAAGGAGTCAAGATGTGGGGAAACCAATCGGTTGCGAGACCACCAGAGTAATCCCAGAAAATTCGGAAGGCGAAAAACCTTGCAGGCTCCCAAGGTTGTCGTGGTGCTAAGCCGAATTTCCAACCAAGCCACATGTCCCAATCCAAATTAACACCTGGCTTGGCATCAGGGTCAATGTCTCCTTCGCAGCCGCACAAAACTCCCCAGTGTCCTGCCCTCATGTCAGCAGCCTGCGCCTGAACGAGCGTTCCGATTTCGCCGGATTTGATAAGTTCGGAAACTTGTTCCCAAATGCTGTCGGACATGCCTTGAGTGCCGACCTGAAAAACTCGCTTGGTGCGATTGACAGTTGTGAAAATTCGTTTTGGCTCGTCCAAAGATTTCCACAGCGTCATCGGCTTCTCGCAATAGACATCCTTTCCTGCTTCCATTGCGTCAATGGCGATTTTTGCGTGCCAGTGGTCGGGAGTAGCGATACAGACTGCATCAACACTTTTGTCATCCAGAATTTGCCGATAGTCCTTGACAGGTTTTGCTCCTGTCCTTTGAGCAGCAGCATCAAGGCGCTTTTGCCAGACATCACAAACCGCAACAATGTCAACAGGTTCGCCTCGTTGTTTGAGTGAGAGCAAAGTGTTGATGTGGGCGAAACCCATCCCTCCACAACCGATGACTGCAACATTGACCTTTTCGTTTGCACCAAAAACTGATTTGCTCAAGACCGTCACTGAAGTCAAAGTTACCACTTGCTTCAAAAACTCACGCCTTGTTTGACTTTGCATCCTCAACTCACCCCCATCAAAGTTGCTGCAAGATTTCCTTTGCCCACGCCAGAACAAATTCTGCATCTTCAATGGCTAATTGGGCGTCATCGTAAGTGAAGGTAACCTCCCAGTAGAAAGCAGGTGCTCTTTGTTGTGCCAGCCGTTCTGAAGCATTGACGATTTTCGCTGCAGTTTCGGCTTCCACAGGGATATTGACCGCGCGCAATTGCTCTATGACAACAGCCCCCACATCATGTCGCTTGGGGATTTCCCATCCACCTGCTTTCAGCAAACTTTTGAGAGCCAATTCAACACATTCTTGCGCTCGCCGAATGGCGAAATTCCAGTCACCTTCAGCGAAATATCGCTTCGCTTCTGTCAAGCAATTTTGCGCCTCTCGCATTAGGGCTTGAGCGGTTGAGAAGTTGTCAGCCATTGTTTTTCGCCTCACAATTCAAAACTTATCGTCTCGCCCAATTTCCTGTTGGGCTTAAGTTGCCAATACCATGAACCGTCGGGCAACTGAACTTTTTTGCTTCCCCATTCTTCAAGCCGTCGCTTTAGTCTTGACAGTAAATCTCTCAAAACCCCTTCTGGGTCGTAAAGGGAGATGCCGTGATCAAGGATGTCAAGCAAAATCAGGAAGTTTTTTCGGAGCATTTCGGTGGTCGTCACGATGGGGGAAATTCGCCTCAAAGGATAGGGTTCAACTTGGCGGCGGACTGAAAGGCATTCTTCAAGCGCCCTTGACAGTTGTTCATCCACAACGACTAAAAGGTCAATATCGCTTTCCGCAGTTGCTTGCCCCCGTGCTACAGAGCCCAAAAGGGCAACTGCCAGCAAGCGTTTTCCCATCCTTTCCCTCAACGCTTCAACAAACTTTTGAGCCAACATCTTTTCGGCTTCACAAGCCATGACGATTACCCCGCTGTAACTGGCGGTTTCAACACTTCTTTTCCTTCTACTTTGTTGAACAACTTTCCCGAATTTGAACCTGCGACCTTAATGATGACACAACACTAAGAGGTGACCAACCAATTAAGACGAGAACCGTTAAGACAACCTCAATCGCCAAAAGTGAAATTCGCACGAGCAGAGAACCCAAAGTTGGTAGGCAACGAAGGCGCTTAAGCGTGAGGGCAACTATTGGCAAAGATAGCAACCAAAACTATGGGCAACGCAAGTGCCAACGGACCGTGCGAAAGTGACACCAAGAAAGCGTTCTTCACTGCTTATCACCCCAATTTGACAAAACCGTTGACAACCCAACTCAAGCGTGCCAGTTCATCAAAATTTTAACTGCAGGGGTTTTTCAGGTGCTACAATGCAGCAAATTTAGACCGTCCAATTGCTGAAGAGGGTGATGTGGAATGAAAGTTGCAGCGATTGGTTACGGTTCATTCGGTTCCTTTGTGTTGAATGCGATACGGGAGTTGCCAGATGTCCAAATTGTCGCTGGTAGGAACGCTGAGAGGGTTAAAGCCTTTGCCGAACGAATGCAAATCCCTTATTGGACGACCGATTGGCAAACCCTTGTGTCGGACTCAAAGATAGACATCGTTTGCGTTTTGACCCCGCCCCACACTCATAAGGAACAAGTTGGTCATGGAGAGTTAGGCTTGGTGCGAAGGGTTTGGTTTGTGAATTTTGCAAGCAAGGAAGGTTTAGGACCTGACCATTGGTTTTGGGACGAGCGAAAGAGCGGAGGCGTCCTCCTTGAACACGGCGTCCACTTTTACCACCTGTTCTCTTGGCTGCTTGATGACGAGCCTGAACCGATTGTCACCTTTGGACACGAACCTTTTGAAGCGTGGAGCATCGTTCGCTTCCCGAAACATGATGCTTTAGGCGAGTTTTACCATTGCTTTGACAAGCCCGCATCATTGGAGCGGAATTTCGGCGGTATCGCTTTTGAACGGTGCTACGCAACCTTTGAAGGTTGGTTGCCTCTCAAAATTCGGGTTGAACAAGTCAAAGGGACGGCTATCGTTGCGGAAGAGAGGGGTGTGCCTTGGGACAAAACCGAAATTTACCGCCGGCTCATTCAACAAGCCCTTTTGCGATTTGCTGAAAGCCATCCGAAATCCGAACCACCAAGTTTCATCTGATCCTCACTCAGCCCGTGATGCACTGTTGGTAGCACTGCAGGCTAAAGAGATGCGAATGGACGCATTTGAATTGAGTGGAAAGAGTTTCGCGTCAAGATATGTTCAGCAACGCGATGGTATCAAAGTAGGTGCTCTTTCACACCATGCAGCATGGAAATTCCTGTCTTGAATTTCCGTCCTGTCAATACCGAACCTGGGTTTGGAAAGTCCAAATTGTTGCGTTGGGGCGGTGCTGTTTCTCCCATGTCAAGTTCAACCGAGTTGCTGGGTTCAAATCCCATTGAACGCCTAAAGCGTTGCGGGTAAATGTGTCATCAGGTTGGTCACGGTTCGGGTCAAATTCGTCCCTTTT
>FMJZ01005235.1_pt1 | contig 20666 bp, 15 predicted proteins | sample 1987881 | NCBI WGS metagenome assembly FMJZ01 (sample SAMEA4378227, study PRJEB15110) | soil metagenome | biome: soil; feature: Field; material: Soil | place: India | collected 2015-03-11 | depth 0 m
AAAAAAGATGTATAATAAAGGTTGTTATTCATCAACCTGTTATTCTCTCCTTTTTTTAGTCATTTCAGCTATTCTTTTGTGGCTATTTTTTAATGATTCTGTAAATGCTCGCAATCCCCAAGAGGAATATAAAAAAATTCAGGAACAGATGAAAATTCAGAAAAAAAAGCTTGAGAGAGTTAGAAAGACAGAAAAAAATATTATAGAAGAGTTGAGAAAATTACACTTAGAACTTACAGAGATTAATAATATGCTTGAAAAACAGAGGGCTAAAATAAAAGAATTACAAAATAATATACAAGGACTGCGCGATGATATAAATATTCAAAGAGATAGACTCTCCCATCAAACAAGGTTACTCAAAAAAAGGATTAAAGCTATTCAAAGGATGATTTATGAAAATGAACCACTTTTAATGATTCTTAGTGAAGATGATCCTAATCAAGTTCTTAAAATGATTAGATATCTCGAGGATATATCTAAGTATGACAAATCATTAATAAAAAAGTATCAAACAACTATTGATATACTTGCACATAAGATCAACAAACTTCAAACCTTTGAAACACAACTACAGAAAGAGGAAGAGAATTTCAAAAAGTTAAAGGCATCTTATAAAGAGAAGATGGCTCAAAAAGAAAAACTCCTTGTCGCTGTTAGAAAAGAAAAGAGTTATTACGAAAATATGATCAGAGATCTTAAAGAAGCTTCAAGTAAAATTATGCAGATTATCGAAGAGGCAAACAAAAAGGAGAAAGAACAGAAAAAAAGGAGAGTAATTGAACCAAAGCCAGAGGTAAAGGATGAAGATTTACACGAAGCTATTTCCTTCACGAAACTCAAAGGGAGACTTAATTGGCCGGTCACTGGCACTGTTGCTATACCTTATGGTTCACAGACTGATCCCTTATTTAACCTCCCTGTCTTTAGAAGTGGCATACATATTAAAACGACCCCTAATTCTCAAATAAGAGCTGTCTATGACGGAAAGGTAGTTTTTGCCGATAGCTTCAAAGGTTTCGGTCAACTTGTGATAATAAGTCATGGTGGAGGCTATCACACATTGTATGGTAATATGTCAAGAATTTTTCCAAAAAACGGTGCTATAATACAAGAAAGAGAGGTTATCGGTGAAGCAGGTGAATCCCAATTACTCGGGACATATGGATTATACTTTGAGATAAGGTATAAAGGTAGAGCATTGAATCCCGAGCACTGGCTCAAAAAAATTGGATAGAGTGGGGATAAAAAACATAAACGAGATGGAAAAAGAAAGAAGAAAAGTTTACTTTTTATGTAAATTTTGTTTTACCCTAAATCTCCAAACACATAAGAACGGAGGAAGTAAATGATTTTTAAGAATAATAGAAAAGTTTTTTTGAAGTTATTGATTTTCTTTAGTTTGGTCGTGGTTGGTTCATTATTGACAACCTACGCTTTACGAACTGTAGACGCACAGAATGGCTATGAAGAATTAAAAGTTTTTACAGAGGTTTTATCGATCATTAAAAAGAGTTATGTCGAAGAAGTTAAAGTCAAAGATCTCGTCATTTCTGCTATGAAAGGTATGGTTAGTTCCTTAGATCCCCATTCAGCCTATCTAACACCTGAAGCTTTAAAGGAGTTAAAAGTTGAGACGAAGGGTGAGTTTGGTGGCATTGGTATCCAAATTGGTATTAAGGATGGGGTTCTCACTGTCATTGCTCCCATTGAAGATACACCAGCGTATAAGGCAGGTATTAAGGCAGGAGATAAGATTTTAAAGATTTCCGGTGAGACTACTAAAAAGATGGAGATTCATGAAGCTGTCTCAAAAATGAGAGGGCAGAAGGGCACAACTGTAACACTAACTATACTCAGAGAAGGCTGGAAAGAAACTAAAGACTTTACTATAGTTAGAGATATAATTAAGATCAAAAGCGTGAAGCATAGATTGTTGGATGACGGTATCGGATATGTAAAGTTAATACAGTTTCAAGAGCCCACCGCAAATGACTTGTTATCTGCTTTAAATAAACTCCAAAAAGAAGGGATGAAATCTCTCATCCTCGACCTTAGGAATGACCCGGGAGGGCTATTGAACATCGCTGTCAGTACTGCTGAAGTCTTTTTGCCACCTAAGAAATTAGTGGTTTATATAAAAAACAGAGCTGGTGAGAAGATCGAGTATTTTACAGAGAAGTCCTATCCTTACTTTGAGGAGATTCCAATGGTTGTTCTTGTGAATAAAGGTAGCGCCAGTGCTTCTGAAATAGTAGCAGGAGCTTTGAAGGATTGGAATAGAGCAATAATAGTAGGTGAACAAACCTTTGGGAAGGGTTCTGTTCAAAGCATTATACCTCTGAGTGATGGTTCAGGACTAAGATTAACAACCGCAAAGTATTACACTCCTAATGGCATTATGATACATAATGTTGGGATAACTCCTGACATAATAGTAAAACAAGAGATTCTTGAGCATAGTGAATTAGGAGAAAAGGATGATCAAAAAAGAGAAAAGACACTTTCTGAATTAGATGAAAAGACGGATTTGCAACTACAGAAGGCAATAGAGATACTTAAAACATGGAAAGTTTTTGAGAGGATGTTGAAGAAGGCAGTATAATTATCGATCAATAAATATATTAATGAGTAGGATAATTTTCGATATTGAGACAGTAGAGCAAGATTTAGATTCATTAGATTCTTCCTTCCAATACTACTTCTTCAAGAGAGTTGAAACGGAGGAGGATGAAGAAAGAAGAAAAAATAAAGAAGAAAGAATAAAGGAAAGCCTCTCTTTATATCCTCATACAGCACAGATAATTGTTCTTGGCATGTTGGATCCAGATACAAATAGGGGACAAATTTACTTTCAAGCTCCTGATCAGGAAATAGAAAGATTTGAGGAAGAAAATATAGTATACCAGAGTGCCTCTGAGAGAGAGATTCTCATTGAGTTTTGGAAAACCATCACCTTTTACGATAAATTTATCACCTTCAATGGGAGAAGTTTCGATTGCCCTTTTATTTTGATTCGTTCAGCAATTCATCAGTTAAAGCCTACAAGAGATTTGATTCTAAATAGATATTCAGATCTCCATATTGACTTATTGGATCACTTATCATTTTTTGGTGCTGTTAAAAGGAGATTTAGTCTTGATGTATGGTGCAAAACCTTTAACATCAAGAGTCCAAAGGCAGAAGGCGTCACAGGGCAAGATGTAAAAGCACTTTTTAAAGCTGGTAAATATTTAGATATTGCAAGGTACTGCGTAAGAGATTTAAGAGCAACAAGGGAACTATTCTTTATATGGGAGAAGTATATTAGGTTTCAACCTTGAGAGTACTTTTTTCTTCTGTATTTTGCTGCTAACTTTTCCTTGATGGTATCAAAGATATCGTATATCACTGGCACCACTATTAAGGTTAAAAATAATGAAGATATGAGCCCACCAATTGTAGCAATAGCCATAGGTGCTCTTGTCTCAGCTCCTTCGCCTATACCTAAGGCGATGGGCATCATCCCGAAAATCATCGCAAAGGTGGTCATTAGAATTGGTTTTAATCTGACAGGACCAGCGGTAATTAGAGCTTCTTTTCTCTCCATCCCTCTTTCCCTCAAAGTGTTTGTGTAATCTACTAACAAGATTGCATTCTTCTTAACTAAGCCCATCAAGAGGATTAAACCAATCAAACTAAAAATGTTGATTGTATTGCCTGTTATAAGCAAAGCGCTAAAAGCACCAATGAATGATAGGGGCATCGATATTAGAATGGTTACAGGATGAATAAAACTCTCAAATTGAGCAGCAAGAATCATATAGGCAATCACAATCCCTAAGAGAAGAGCAAATATTAAATAGAAAAAGGACTCCTCCATAATATCAGCCATGCCTTTATAGGAGGTAGAGAAACCAGTTGGCAATATTTTTGAGGCAATAGAATTGAGTTCTTCCTTAGCCTGCCCGAGTGGTTTACCTTCAAGATTTGCAAATAACATTATAGCTCTTTGCCTGTCAACTCTGTTTATTATGCTTGAGCCACCAGCCTCTTGAAGACTTATGATATTAGACAACTCAACCAATTTGCCGTCTTTAGCTCTTACATAGATTCTTTGCAGATCAGTCAACTTCTCTCTATCTTCATGGTAAAGTCTGATTCTGACATCATATCTTCTGCCTTTTGTCTCATCTTTGAACTTTGCTACATCAAACTCACCGCTTACTAAGAAGGATATTGCTTCAGCAATGGTAGCAATATCAACCCCTAACTCTGCTGCCTTATCCCTATTTATGAATACCCTTACTTCTGGTTTCCCAGCTTCTAAGGTAGTGTCGATATCAACAATTCCTGGCAATTTTGAAAATTCAGAAATTATTTGCTTTGAATATTCTTCAAGAGCTGAGAGATCTCTCCCCTGTATGCTAAACTGTATAGGAACTTGCCTAATCCCTCCACCGATTAAGGATACATCCTCGGCGGTAGCTTTAAGTCCTGTTATTTCCTTAAATCTTTTGCGGACATCCTTCATAATCTCTTGTTGGGTTCTTTTTCGTTCCCTTTTAGGTGTAAGGCCAACGAACATCGATGCTTTGTTGATTTCTCCAGTAAATCCTGCTCCTTGTGCGTAAAAGACGGTTCGGACTTCGGGTAGTCTTCTAACGATCTCTTCAGCTTGTCTGAACATTTTGTCTGCCTCGTCAATAGAATAACTAACAGGAGCTTGTAACCTTACAATAAACCTACCTTGATCCTCTGGAGGTAGAAATTCTTTACCTATGAATCTTGTGAGAAGAAGACTAAAAATGAATATTAAGGTAGCAATAATGATTATCTTTGCTTTATGGTTAAGAGAAAATATCAATAGCTCTCTATATTTTTTTTCAGTAGCATTATAGATAAAATCAAGTTTTGAGCTGATCTTGGATATGAATTTAGATTTAGTTTTTCGTTCTTTTTCTTCTTCCTCATAAGGTTTAAGTAATCTTGATGAAAGCATCGGAGTTAATGTAAAAGCCACAAGTAAAGAAACCATCACTGCAAATACGACAGTGAGAGCGAATTGCAAGAAGAAGCGTCCAACTATCCCTTTCATAAAGGCTACAGGGAGGAAGATTGCTACAATAGAGAGAGTGGTTGCCATAACAGCGAGCCCTATCTCTGCAGTAGCAAATGAGGCAGCTTCCATTGGTTTCATGCCATTTTTTATATGTCTGTGTATATTTTCAATTACTATTATTGCATCATCAATGAGAATCCCAATGGACAATGATAGTGCAAGCATCGTCATATTATTAAAAGTGAAATTAAAAGCATACATTATGCTAAAAGTCGCAATAATGGAGGTTGGTATCGCAAGGGCACTTATAAAGGTAAGTCTAAGACTTTTTAAAAAAACTAATACTGCCAGTACCGCAAAAAAACCACCATAAATCAGGTGTGTCTGTACTTCGTGAATAGACCTTTTAATAAAGAAAGACTGATCAAAACCAATATCTATCTTCATCCCAGGTGGGAGAGTTTTCTTAATTTTTTCAACTTCCCTTTTTACTCGATCAATTACCTCTACTGTATTAGTGCCTGACTGCTTTTGTATACCTAAACCTACGGCAGGCAAGCCATTAAATCTTGCAATAGTTCTTTTTTCTTCTATTCCATCCTCTGCTTTGCCGATATCTTTAATTCTTATGGCAGAACCTCTATGATATCCAACTATGAGCTCGTTAAAATCATTAAGTGTGAGCATTTCTCCTTTGATCTTTACTATAAACTCTCTGGTGTCACTCTCGATTCTCCCGCCGGGCATCTCTATATTCTCTCTTTGGATTGCTCTGACAACATCGTGGGCAGTGATTTTGTAAGCATTTAATTTTTCAAGATCTAACCATATTCTAATCTGCCTCAATCTTTGCCCCACCATTCTTATTGCACCAACTCCTGTTACCTTCTGGAGTTGTTCCTTCAAAACCTCATTTGCATAGGTTGATATCTCTCGAACCGATTGTTCCCCACTAAGAGCAAGCCAAAGAACAGGTGTAGCGTCTGGATCAACCTTTTCTATAATTGGTTCTTCTATGTCGGATGGGAGTTTGTTTCTGATTGCTGCAATTTTTTCCCTTACATCTTGTACGGCAATATCTATATCCCTCTCTAAGAAAAATTCCACAGTGACAATAGAGACACCCTCAGAACTTGTTGAATTAATAGTTTTAACACCGTTGATTGTGTTTATTGCCTCTTCTATCTTGTCTGTTACATCTATATCGATAATCTCAGGACTGGCACCTTTAAGTACAGTTCTGATATTTACAATGGGTAATTCAACTCTTGGAAATAGGTCTACTCCAATGCTTGGATAACTAACGATGCCTAAAACAACAAGGGATAGAATTAACATTGTTGCAAAAACAGGTCTTTTTATTGAAATGTCAGCAAGCCACATAGAGATAAATCTTTAATTAATTATCTTGATTTTTGTGTTTTCCGAGAGGTTATGTTGCCCCACAATGACTACTATCTCGCCTTCAGAGATTCCTTCGATAACTTCCACATACTCTACAATCTTTACCTCTTCACCATTAATCTTGGTTTTAATTCTATGTAACTGTCCGATCTTGAGATTTCTTACTTTCGCAACACCATCTTGGACTATAAAAGCTGCCACCTTTTCACCTTCATAAATTATAGAGATTGCTGGAATCAAAACCATTTCACGGGGTTCACCAGTGTAAAGAGTTACTTTCGCAAAGAGTCCAGGTTTTAATAAACCATCATTGTTATGGGTAAGGGCTTCAATTTGAAGACTACGAGTTTTTTCTTCTAAGCTTGGATAGATAGTATTTACCTTGCCCTTAAACTCTCTTTCACCGAAAGCATCTACTTTAAAGACGATATCTTGCCCTTTTTTTATTTTATAGATATCTTTTTCACTAATTGTGAAATTCAATTTTAGAGGGTTATTTTTGATTACAACAAATAAATTGGAACCATTTCGAACGTAACTGCCGATTGAGGTCTTCTTTTCTTTAATAAAACCATCGATAGGACTAAATATTTTTGTTTTCAGCAGTTTTTGTTTCGCCAAAGAAAGAGAGGCTTTAGCTTTTTCTACCTCTGCTTCAGATAGAGATAGCCTTGTTGTTACATCATCTAATTGCTGTTGGGTGACAAGTTGCTCTTTATAGAGAGAGCTTTTTCTTTGAAATTCGAGCTTTGTATTAGCAAAAGTTGCTTCTGCTTGCTTTAGCGCCGCTTCAGCCCTTTTTACATCAAGATCGTAGTCTATATCAGAGATAGTCGCTAAAAGCATACCCTTATAAACAGCTGAGCCTTCTTCAACTTTTATTTCTTTTATTATCCCTTCAATTTCAGCGCTTACTATAACTTCCTCATAGGGGTTTAAAGTCCCAATCGTCTCAATATAGGGTCGAAGAGACTTTCTTTCAGCTTTCAAAACTTTAACATTGATTACCTTTTCTTCAATGGCTTTATTTTCTTTTTTCGAGCAGTTCATTAAAAACAGAATTGGAAAGATAAGTATGATTAGCGCGGTAAAATAAAGTTTTAGCTCTTTCTTCATTTTTTTGACCTCAAAACTTCCATATTATTTTCCCTTCCAGTGTTTGTTATATAAAATGCTCATAAACTATTCTATTAAAAATTTTTCATTAGTGTTTTAAGAAAGACTCCAACTGCCTTTTGTAGCCTTATTTTGGCTATTTGAGAGTCATATAAAGCGTCTGTGAGTCGCCTTTCAGAGGCAATTAATAAGGTATTGGCATCTATTACATCAATGCTATTTGCGAGACCGAATTCAAACTGTTTTGTAACAGACCTGAAATTGTCCTCTGCAAATGAGAGTTGGTCTTTAAGAGATTTCATTATGCCTTTTAATGTAATAAAATCAAGATAAGCTTCTTCTACTTCAATGCTTATTGTCTTTTTTGTATCTTCATATAATAACTCTGCCTGTCTTTTTCTTGATTCCGATTCCTTTACCTCAGCACGCCTTAATCCTCCTTCGAAGAAGGGAAAATTGATCTTTATCCCTCCATATAAACTCTCTTTATTTAAAAAGAGGGACGAAGGTTCTTCATCTCTTTTTATCCAGAGACCCTCAATTGAAAGATAGGGGAAATAAGCTCCTTTTGCGTAAGTAATTTGGTCTTGAGAGATCTTCTTTTGGACTTCCAATGCTTTTAAGTCTGATCTTTCGGAAAAGGCAATCTCTTTGAGACAGTTAATTTCTAATGGAATACAGCTGGATATAGAAAAATCTAATTCAGCCCCTTCTGTTATGAGTGATACATCCTGTATTTCAAAGGTTTCATTTAATCCAACTACTCTGGCAAGCACTGATTTAGCTAATTTCAAATCATTTTCAGATTTAACAAGTTCAGATTTTGCACCTGAAAGCTCGGCTTCCGCTCTTAAAAGGGCAGTTTTTGTCACTTCTCCAACTTTTAACCTTGTTAAAGCAGCATCACGATGTTTTGTAAGTCTTTGCACATTTGCGGTAGCGATTTCTAACATTCTTTTAGCTTTTAGAACATTAAAGAAAGCTATGGATACATTTGTAAGATATGACTCTTTTATGAAGTGGAGATCATATTTACTTTTTTCGATACCCTTTTCAGATATCCTTAGGGCTATTATCTCTCTACCGCTTAGAGAAAAGGTTTGATCTAATCTTAACCCCCAAGAGGATGCATTGCTGGGCTGTATCAAATTACCTGCCTGAGAAAACTTCTCTTCACTGTATTTAGTGTAACTACTAAAGGCAGAGAGTTTAGGGAGTAAAAGAGAGATAGCTTTGTCTTTTTGCCTTTCTGATATGTATAGTTCCTCTTGAGCTATAATTATTTTTTCAGCATTTTTCAGGGCTATACTGTAGAGATCTTCAAGAGTATATTCTTTTTGGGCATTAGCCTTTTGAATTAATATAGTAGAGGTAAGGATTAAGAACAATAAGGGGAAAAGGAAAAATTTTAGAATCGAATTTCTAATTTCTTTGAATATAATTGTAGAAGCTTCATAGTTCATCTCAAAGTCCCTCTCACAAAAATTTTGACAAATTCCTCTAAGGTCTTTTCATAAACTTCCTCTGAACCTTCCCTTTGGAATATAAATTCATCAACCTCAAAATAGGAAAATACCATTCCTAATAATGCTCTACCTCCAATTCGATGATCAAACTCCTTCAAAATACCTTTTTTCTCCATTTCGTTAAAGTAAAAGGCGATGGTATCATAGAGCTCGATTAGATATGGTTGAAAAAAATGAGATACCTTGTCAGGATGAGTAAGAATTTCTGTTTTTATTATCTTGATAATATCCTTTCTAGTTAGAAGAGTTCTTAAGAAGGTTTTTACTATTAAGAGAAGTGCTTCTTCGTATTTTAGATTTAAAATTTCTGGCATGATCTGTTTAAGCTCTGGCAGAAAGGAGTAATTTTCGAGTACTCCTTCAAGTAGTTTTTCTTTTGAATTGAAGTGTCTAAAAAGAGTCACCTCGGCAACGCCGGCATCTTTTGCTATTTCACGAGTGGTGGCTCCAAGATAACCTTTTTGGGAGAAAAGTTTAAGAGCACTTTGTAATATTTTTTCTTTCGTTGTATATTGCTCTGAAAACATAAAATATTACTTATAGTTATGTAAGCACTTACTTACGATAAAGCATAAAGATCTACTTTGTCAAGTATTAAGAAGAGAAATAGTAGCATCTCAGTTTTATTATAATTTTTTGAATTTGAGCTAACTTTTTAAATTAAATATAAATGTTGTGAAAAATTACTCTCACTTTTGGATCCTCATAAATAATCAATTTTAGAGCATGTTTTTATTAAAAAATTGGTTTTTCTTAGGGGTAATAGCAGTAATAATAGTCTCTTTTGTCCTTCCAGACATTGGGATATTAATTAGAGAGTATAAGATTCTAAATTTAGGGATTTTCTTAGCTTTTTTTATAACAGGTCTTAGCTTAGAAACAACTGGTATAAGGAGTCAGCTACTCTCCTATAGACCCTTAGTAGCTGCGGTGCTCTCATCTCTTTTCTTCTTTCCTCTGATAGCTAAAATCCTTGCTGAAATAACTTTATCTCGTGAATTTATGGTCGGAGTTTGCATAATAGCGGTTGCTCCTGTTACTGTGGCTTCAGGAGTCGTTTTGACCTCTATCGGGAGAGGCAATGTGGCACTTGCTCTATTAATTTGTATAATAGTGAATCTATTAGCTATTTTCACAATCCCAATCTCATTGAATCTTTTACTCGGGTTTGAAGGTGAGATAAATTTACCTATCTTCAGTATGTTTATAAGCCTGCTAACTATGGTTTTAGTTCCAATATTGGTAGGACAGATTTTAAGACCCTTTGTGATCGAAAGGATTTCAAAGCTTAAAAAGTTTTTCTCAATTTTTCAGCAAGTAGTAGTCCTTTTGATAATATTTAATGCTTTCTCAAGCTCTACTACTAAGATTATGGAAGCAGGGACTTTATTAATAAAAGTTGCTGTTTTTACAATATTTCTACATCTATTAATACTTTTGATGAATTATGGTATCTCTAAAATTATAAGGCTTGACCGTCCCTCTACCACTGCTTTTACAATCCAGACATCTCAAAAAACTTTGACAGTATCTTATGTAGTCTGGGCAGGTTATTTTGCTATTCACTATCCCATGGCAATGATACCTAGTATAATCTATCATTTAGTACAGATGATTATGGATACGATTATAGCTGAAAGATTTCGTGTGGCTGATATTAGAGCGAAAGACAGTATTTAGAAGGGTCATCTGAAAGCTATTTTATCCTCTCAAGTGGTGTCTTCATACTTTAGTTCATAAAGATCTGAAAGAGATTAAGTACACCTACCTATAACGGTGCTATTATATTGCTCTTCTGGTACGGAATTTTACAAAATATTAGTATGAGTTTAATCGACCTTAAATCATTGTCTGAAAAAGAGATTAGTTATTTAATAAGAGAATTCAATGAGCCTGAGTTTAGGACTAAACAACTGATACATTGGATATATGAGAAAGGCGTCCAATCAGTCTCTGAAATTACCGAATTTTCATTGGAACTCAGAAAGAGATTTTCTGAAAAGGCTTTCATTAGCAACCTTATTTTAGTAGAAAGGAGATTCTCTCAAGACGGTACCGAGAAATTTCTTTTTGGTCTACAGGATGGTAAATCTATTGAGAGCGTTTTGATAAAAGAGGATGATAGATTGACTCTTTGCGTATCTTCACAGGTTGGCTGTCCTTTGGGGTGTATTTTTTGTGCTACTGGTAAATTGAAATTTGAGAGGAATCTCGAACCTCATGAAATAGTAGATCAAGTAATTACAGTTTCAAGGTTAATTGCACCTAAAAAGATACTAAATATTGTCTTTATGGGGATGGGTGAGCCTTTGCTTAATTTTGATAATTTAGTTGAAGCTCTGTGGAGAATTGTAGAATATTTAAAGTTCTCTCCTCGGAGGATAACAATCTCGACTGCTGGTATAATCTCTAAGTTTAAAGAACTTGTAGAAAAGGCACCTTCTGTGAATCTTGCCGTATCTTTAAATGCTCCTAATGACCATATAAGGGATTATATTATGCCAATTAACAAGAAATACCCATTAAGTCAATTAATAGAAGCTTGTAGCAAATTTTCTCTTAAACCAAGAAGAAGGATAACCTTTGAGTATGTGATGTTGAAAGGCATAAATGATTCTCATGTTGACGCTGAAGAGTTAGCTAATCTTCTAAGGGGGATCTCTTCAAAAACAAAAATTAATTTGATATCTTTTAATCCTTTTGAGGGATGTATATTGGAAGGTTCGGATAACAAGACTATTTATGAATTTCAACAAAGATTGATAGATAAAAATCTTTCCGTTTTTATACGAAAAAGCAAAGGTAGGGATATCGAAGCAGGTTGTGGCCAATTAAGAGCACTCTACGGTAGAAAAGTGTAAGCTAAAGGTTTTTCAATTTTGCATTATTTTATATTTTTATGCTGTTCTTTTGATCCTGTCAGATCTTGTTAATTATCTCATCCATTTTGCAGAACTTTAAAAATCCTTCACTCAAAAATTCTTGTCAAAATTTGATTTATAACACAAAAAGCCAATAGAGTGCTTTTTTTCTTCTTTTGTGATTAACATTTTAATTTTAATAGATTTAAAATAGAATATCGAGTAAAATGGATGATAGGGATATTTAGTGAATAAAAATATGAAAAAATTTAGGTATAGTAGAAATCTTTTCAAACTGTTCATTTTCTTAATTTTGTTTTTATTTTTCACTTCTTGCGTTCAACACCAGATTAAGCAAGGAAGAAATCTTAAAATTATTGAGAATGTACCTTTCTATCCTCAAAGGGAATTTCAGTGCGGTCCTGCATCGTTAGCAGCTGTTTTGAGCTATCACGGCATTTTTACTTCACCAGAGGAAGTAGCTACAGAAATATTTAGTAAATCTGCTAAAGGAACCCTTAACCTCGACATGGTTCTTTATGCACAGAAGAAGGGACTTAAAGGGATTCACTATTCAGGCAGCCTCAGTGATTTAAAATTCCATATAGAGAGTGGTTATCCGCTTATTGTTTTAGTTGACTATGGTTTTTCTTTTTATAAACATTATCATTATGTAGTTGTAGTAGGATATAATGATTACGGAATTTTTTTTAACTCTGATAATTCCCAAAGGAAATTCATAGAGACTGAAGATTTTACCAAGATATGGCAAAAGACCAATTATTGGACTTTATTGATTAAAAAAGAATGATTTATTAATTATGCTTATATGAAAAAACATATTCTCATTATTTTCCTGCTAACTCTTATCTTAGGGGGCTGTTCTATGCCCCGAATTATCGTACTTGATGACCCTCTTACGCCCCATGAGCATATCGCTCTCGGTTTGGCTTATGAAAATAAAGGGTTATTAGACGAAGCTATAAAACAATATAACAAGGCAGCTAAAAAGAGTCCTGATGCCTTTTTATATCTTGGGAATGCCTATTTTCTTAAAAATGATCTCTATATGGCTGAAAAATACTACAAAAAATCTATTAGAGAAAAACCTGAAAACTCCGATGCCTATAATAACCTTGCATGGATATACTATCTAAAAAAGCAAAAATTAGAGGAAGCAGAGTATTTAGCAAAAAAAGCCTTAGAGCTAAACCCTAATAAGAAGGAGATTTATCTCGATACTCTTATGAAGATAAAAGAGATAAAGTGAGAGATATTGACTAAAATAATCTCTAAATCTTAACCGATAAGCTAGGAGCATTTTGTGAGTAAAGAGAGAGAAAAAATTGGTTCATTACTGATACGTTATGGTTTTATAACAGAGAGTGACTTAGTGGAGGGACTTAAATTACAAAAATTGATGGGTCTTAAATTAGGAGAGACATTGGTAAAGATTGGAAAAGTAGACGAAGCAAATATACAATGGATTCTTAGTAAGCAGTATGATGTACCCTTTGTAGTAGTTGATCATGTCAATATAGATAAAAACTTAGTACAAAAATTCACTAAAAAATTCCTTATAGAGAATAGAGTCATACCCTTATTTGAGACAGAGGATGAGATATGTATCGTAACAGACGATATATTTAACTATAACGCTTTTGCTTTCATTGAAAATGTATTGGGTAAAAAGGTTAACATCTCTATTGGTGAGGCTAAAAAAATTGAGAATACTTTGATAAACTTTTTTAAAGAAGATGCATCTCCTACAATTATTTCTGTATTACAAAAAACCTTGGATTTGATAAAGGAGACAGGCTTTTACAGAGTTGATATCGCCATCCAGCACCACAAAAGTGTGATAAATGTGTATGGGAACGGGGTACTGAGAAATATTGCAGAAATTGATACCACCTTTAAAAAAGAAGAAGTTTTTGGGGCATTAGGTATGCTTGAAATTCCTTATGCCTATGAAATACACGACAATTTTAAGACTATATTATTTTCGATTTATCCTTTAATTAATATTATTGAAGATATCAGATATCCAGCCATTTTGGGATTAAACGGTTTAGTATTACCCACGAAGACCATTCTTATTGATATGCCATGTTCTGAACATGAGAATTTGATTTACAGTGATAAGCTACTTTATGGGTATCCCTACTTTTCTTTAAAGTTTTCGAATCTTAATTATGATCGAGCTATTTACACTACTGATTCGGCGCCTAAGGATTTCTCAGATTACTACATTAATCTGTATGCCCCAAAGAAGTGTGACTCTTGTAATACCTCAGGGTGTCAGAAATGTAAGCAACTAGGCTATACTTTCACCAAAGTAGAGGGTATTTATACATCAAAAGAATTAAAACAACTTTTATCTTAACTTTAAGATGAATAGAATCTTAAATATCTTAAACCCTTGCAGTTATTATAGATTACATAAATAAAAATAGCAAAGACCATATTGTGAAAGAAGATCTTGTAGAATTAGCTCACCAATCGAAGGGATTTTTAGTAAATTAACAGAAGATAGGGAAGCATGCTAAACCCTTTGCTTCAGCTTTACCTTTAATAATCCAGACAGAGAAAATGGAAGGGGCTCAATTGAGGACTAAACAATCATTGAATATCTGATGAAAAAATTGAAAGGCTAACGAGAAAGAGTCTTTTGAAAGATTTATTGTCATAGAACTATAAATTGATAATTAAGTGAGAAAATATCTATTGTTTCAAAATTAGAGGGATCGTAAAGCTAAAAGTGGACCCTTCCATATAAGTGCTTTTTGCCCAGATTCTTCCTCCATGCAACTCTATTATCTGTTTGGCTATGGATAAACCAAGACCTGAACCCTTTGTGCTAGGAGTGAGTCGATAAAAAGCATCGAATATGAAGGGTAGTTTGTCCTCAGGTATTCCAATTCCTGTATCTTCAATCTGAATAAGCACCTCTTTTTTGTTCTTTTTTAATTTAACTATTATGTTACCACCGACATTGTTATATTTAACGGCGTTATCAAGAAGATTTGATATGACTCTTTTAATCATTGTTTCATCTGCCATTATCATAACTGGTGGAATTTCATCAGTTATAAAGGAAATTGTTAAATTCTTTTTCTTAGCCTCAACAGTGATCATATCAATCTGCTTTGTGATTATTTTATATAAATCAAACTCCTTTAGTTGTGGAGTAATTTCCTTTGATTCTAACTTTGAAAATTCTAGAAATTCCGAGATGAGGTATTCTACGGTTTTGAGTTCATCAATGATAACTCTTAAATCTTCAGTTGGATTAGAAGCTTTGCCTGCAAGGATTCTTGTTGCAAAACCTATAGAACTCGTAATTGAATTTTTTATATCATGGGCAAACATTGCGAGGATGTTCTTTTTTTCTCTCTCAAGGCGTTTAACATGTGTAACATCTCTGAATATTTCCACACCACCAATGAACTTACCTTCCGAATCAAAAAGAGGAGCTACGCTGACTAAAAGAGTGATAACATCTCCTGTTTTTTTTATAAATTTTTTCTCTTGAGCTATTATGGATTCCTTGTCAATGAGGGCGTGTTTGAATAAAGGGCAGGCTTCAATGCCTGTCTTTGGGTGGAAAATTAAGTTATGGGGTTTACCAATCACCTCTTCTTTTTTGTAACCTGTTATCATTTCAGCTGCTTCGTTAAAATCGATAGTGATACCATTTTCGTCAACTGTGGTAAATCCAATTGGTAAATTCTTCACTATTGTTTCATATATTTTTTGTCTAGTCATATCATACCTATCTTTTGAAATTATAGACTATATTTTGATCGAAGAATTTTAAATTTTATGTTACTTAAAAATAATGTCAAAAGTCTATTGATTTAGTAGTTAGCCCCTATTCACCGATAAGAAGATGGAGGAATACACAATCAATAAAATAATATTCAGATTTTAGCAAAGGCTTAAAATCATTTGGGTGTCATCTCATGAGTACTGTACCGTTGGGATAGAAATAGACTTCCCAGTTGAAAGAATAATCTCATTTTAAGGGTCAGTTTTTCTCTTAGATCCTAAAGAAATCTTAAGTAAGCAGATTACAGATCCACCTAAGAAATTGATTGGCCTTATCATATAAGTAGCAGTTTAAGAAGTAGTTTGAAGTCTAACTATGGAGTAGAAATTTCTTACTCAAGAGCTTTAGAGAAAAGATATTATTATCTTAGTAGGCAATCATAGCGGTGAGAAAGTGATTACTAAGATATAGAAGAGTAATCTCTTTTGATTTATGTGATTAAAAATAAAAAGAAATCAAGAAGCAGAGATATTTTTTGAGTTTAGAGATTACGATAACTCAATATAGTAACTTGACTTTGCTTAATAACTTAAAATGTTTTAAAATATATTTTAGTTTAAATAAAACTGCTTGAGGGGTTTGAGAGATGCCAATATACGAATACAAATGTCTAAAATGTGGTGAGCAATTTGAGATTATGTTAAGATTCAATGATCAAAGCCCTAAAAGTTGTCCTATTTGTAAGGGTGAAGTTAAAAAGCTAATATCAAACACGAGCTTTATTTTAAAAGGAACAGGTTGGTATGTCACCGATTATGCTTCTCCAGAAAGGAAAAAAGCTTTAGAAGCTGAAAGGGGTTCTAACGGAAAAGAGTATACTCCTTCTAAGGTCTCTACTACTGATAAGCAAAATACCAAAGCAGAGGTATCCTCATCTGAGGTTGCAAAAACAACTCACACAACAAAATAAATTTACACAACAAAATAAATTTTCATTAAAGGATATTTCAGTCATTTATAGAAGTTTAAAAAATATTTTTTGTGTTTGAAGGAGGGTAGGGATATTTCTTAATTAAACCAATGATTCTTTAATGTTTTAAATCTATTTTTTTGGATTATTTAACCTGGAATCTTAAAGATCTTGTTGCAGCTTTTTCTTTGTGATGTTTGATCATTTTTTTAATCTTTCCTTGAGTTTGCTTATCTGATGAATAACCGATTCCTTAGAGGTCCCTCCCTGAGATTTTTTTGCATTTATAGAATCAAAGGGGTCAATAAAATTATAGATATCAAGATCTAAAAGCTCAGAAAAATTTTTGTATTCTTCAAGACTTAGATCTTTTAATTTTTTATTGTTATCTATACAATATTTAACAATCTTACCTGTTATTTCATGGGCATTTCTAAAAGGCATCCCTTTCTTAACAAGATATTCTACAATATCGGTAGCTGTAGAAAATCCTTCACCAGCAACATCTGCCATTCTTTTAGCATTGAAGGTAATGTTTTGCAAAAGTTGGATAGTGACATGAATAGTCTTTTTGACGGTGTCGACTGTATCAAAAAGAGGTTCCTTATCTTCTTGCATGTCTCTATTATAAGAGAGAGGCAATCCTTTCATAGTTGTTAATAAACTGATTAGATTGCCATAGATTCTACCTGTCTTCCCTCTCATTAGTTCAGCTACATCAGGATTTTTCTTTTGGGGCATTATACTTGATCCTGTAGTAAAAGCATCAGAGAATTCAATAAAAGAGAATTCTTGGGTTGACCATAGGACTAATTCCTCGGCAAGTCTGGAGATATGCATCATTAAAATAGAAGAATGACACAAAAATTCTAATATAAAATCTCTATCGGAAACAGAATCGATACTGTTTTCTGATATTGAGTTAAAGTCCAAGATTTTAGAGACAAATTTTCTATCTATATTTAAGGAAGTACCTGCTAATGCACAAGATCCAAGAGGAGAAACAGCCACCCTTTTTAGGCTCTCTTTTAACCTTATCCTGTCTCTATCAAACATATGAGCATAAGCAAGCAAGTGGTGAGATAATAAAACAGGTTGAGCTCTCTGCAAATGGGTATAACCAGGCATTATGACTGAAAGGTTTTTCTCTGCTAACTCAATGAAGCCATATTCAAGTTTTACGAGCAAATTAATTATTTCTTCTATTTCTTCCTTTAAATACAGCCTTAAATCGAGTGAGACCTGATCATTCCTTGATCTTGCTGTATGCAGTTTTCCGCCTGTTTTGCCTATTTTTTTAATTAAGGCTGTTTCTATGTTCATGTGGATGTCTTCTAATTTAATATCGAACTCAAACTCTCCCTTCTCTATCTCATTATTAATCTCAGTTAAGCCTTTGAGTATCTTTTTTAGTTCAATATTGGTAATTATTCCTTGCTTAGCTAACATCTTGGCGTGAGCTATACTACCCTTAATATCCTGTTTCCAGAGCTTTTTATCAAAAGAGATGGACTCTGTAAACTCTTCAACTATATCGGCAGTCTTCTCTTTAAACCTACCTGACCAAGGTTTTTTAATCATCTGTAACCTTCAGAAGATCGAAGTTTTCCTGTTTAATGTTCTTCTTCTTTGTGCTTCTGTTTTCCAGCGATTATTTTCTGAGCAATCTGTGAAGGGACTTCTTCATAATGGGAGAATTCCATTGAATATAACCCTCTTCCAGAGGTTATACTATGCAGTTGATTAGCGTATACAAGCATTTCAGCCATAGGAACCAAAGCAGTTATTTTTTGAGAACCATCTGGCTGGGAATCAACCCCTTGAACTTTCCCCCTCTTTGAGTTCAAATCACCAATGACGGCACCAAGTGTATCTTCAGGAACTATTACTTCTACTTTCATAATGGGCTCAAGTAAAACGGGCTTTGCTTCCATGAAGGCTTTCTTAAGTGCCATAGAGCCGGCTATTTTAAAAGCCATTTCAGAAGAATCAACAGTATGATATGAGCCATCAAATAAAGTGACACGTATATCTATAATAGGATATCCAGCAAGGATACCCTCTTTCATGGTCTCAATTATTCCTTTTTCTACAGCAGGCCTGTATTGTTGAGGGATAGCACCTCCTACAATCTTGTCGATAAATTCGTAACCTTCACCTCGAGGCAAAGGTTCAATCTCAATCCAACAATCGCCATATTGTCCACGACCTCCGGACTGTTTCTTATATTTACCCTGACTTTTAGCAGCTGCTCTAATCGTCTCTCTGTATGGAATCTTAGGGGTCTTCATAATAACATCCACACCAAATTTTCTCTTAAGTTTCTCTAAAGCAACCTCAAGGTGAACCTGTCCCATGCCTGAAAGTATCATCTCCTTTGACTCTTCATCTCTTGAGAACTTAAGTGTGGGGTCTTCTTCTAATATTCTCTGGAGACCTAAGCTGACTTTTTCCTCGTCACCTTTTGATTTTGGCGCTATAGCATAAGATATTATAGGTTCAGCAAATTTAACCTTTTCAATTACAAAGGAATGTTGTTCATCACATAAAGTGTCTCCAACATTTGTATCTTTCAATTTGACAACTGCGGCTATCTCACCAGGACCTGCAGACTGAGCTGGTATTTGCCTTTTACCTAAAAGATTAAAGACCTGACCAACTCTCTCCTTTGCCTCAGAAGTTGCATTAAAAATATTCGAGTCAGCTTTGAGAGTTCCAGAGAATACTCTAAAGACTGAAAGCTTTCCAGCATAGGGATCAGCAATAGTCTTAAAAACATAAGCTATAAAGGGTTCTGTGGCAACAGGTTTCAGTATATGCTCACTACTATCCTTTTTATTCAAAGCTTTAATAGGTGCGATAGTTGCCCTCTCCACAGGAGAAGGAAGACAGAGCAATATTGCATCTAAAAGCTGTCTAATAGCTATATTAGAAGTCGCAGAACCACCCAAGACAGGTATAAATTTTCTTGAAATTGATGCTGATTTTAAGCCTTGCATCAATTCTTCGACTGTTAACTCTTCACCTTCAAGATATTTTTCAAGAAGGGCATCATCATTTTCTGCAATCTTTTCTATAAGTTTTTTTCTATATTCATCAACGGAGGTTTTGTACTCATCTGGTATAGCTATTTCTAATGCCTTACAATTATCATTCACATAGCCCTTCATGCTTATTAGGTCAATAACTCCTCTAAATTCATCCCCCTGCCCAATAGGTATTTGAAGAGGAACAGGATCGATTCCAAGAGATTTTTTTATCTCATCTATTGAAGAACTAAAACTTGTAGCTTCTTTATCCAACTTGTTCACAAAAGCGATTGCAGGTATCTTGTATTCAGAGGCATAGCTCCATATTTTTTTAGATTCAGCTTTTATGCCGGAGACAGCGCATACTACCAATATGAGTCCGTCAGCCATCCTAATGCATCCCCGTGTGTCCTCAATAAAGTTTATAAAGCCAGGTGTATCTATTAAGTTTATTCTTGAACCGCGCCAGTCACAAAAAGATAAAGATGATGTAATACTGATTTTTCTTGAGATTTCTTCAGGTTCATAATCAGAGACAGTATTCCCTGCTTCAACACTACCCATTCTATCAATTGCACCTGCATTATATAAAATTGCCTCAACCAAAGAGGTTTTACCAGCACCGCTGTGAGCAATTAAAGCTACGTTTCTAATATTTGCAACATTACTAACAGCCATTTTTAGAGATCTCCTCCTTTATAGATTAGAACTAAGTCCCTTTAGTATAAAATAATGAAAGAAATTTTAAACTCTCGAAAAAACCGATTTTCAATGTTTCAGGTTTAGATTATTAGATTAAGTTAGTTCTTTCCGCTCTGAGAAATTTATTCTTATGGATTTAAACCCACCTTTAACTATAAGAAATTTTTTATTATAACACATAGTTATATGGAAGATATCTTTTTTATGATCTTCCTAATTTTTATTTGTCCCATTAAGAGTCTTTT
>FMJZ01068181.1_pt1 | contig 20623 bp, 18 predicted proteins | sample 1987881 | NCBI WGS metagenome assembly FMJZ01 (sample SAMEA4378227, study PRJEB15110) | soil metagenome | biome: soil; feature: Field; material: Soil | place: India | collected 2015-03-11 | depth 0 m
CCGTCATACTCTCTCCTCCCTGGGAGACTCACAGGATAGAGCTGCCAAGGGAAGAAAGGCTCAAGGCCCAAATATCAGGACGGTTCGTCCCTTAAGACGTGAGGAAAAGAAGGGCCAGATTCCCGGCAGCTTCAAGAATCTCGGGGTCCCTGGTGGGGTCCCCCTGACGAAGGAGGACATCCCGCACCCTGTGGGTGAGTTCCTTAAAGCCAGAAGCCTTAAGGATCCGGGGGCTTACGAAGTAAACCACCTGTGCCGGGTCGCCGGTACTTTCAAAGAGCTCAAGAAGGACAAGAGTCAAGGCAGTAGAGCGAGTATCCACGAACCCCAGGTCATAAGTTCTTTCCCTTCGTACGCGACCGGAAACATCCAAAAGGCAGAGGTCGCCCTTTTGTATCTCCAAAAGGTATACTCCCGGAACAGAAACGGTGACTTCATAACGGCCGGCCATGTCGGTGGAAGAAGTGGCAACAACTTCACCGGTTCTAGCGTCAAGAACTACAACCCGTGCATTCCTTAAGGGTAATTCCCGGACCCTTCCTCGATATTCCATCGGGGCAAAGACTCGACCAGAAAGCACTGCCTCCCGTGTGATCTCCCCGGATGTTGCCCAAGAAATGGCAACAAAGACCACAAGGAGTGTAAAAGACAACACCAAAAGCGGTCTTCCCGTTCTCTCACACCTCCACTGGGGTATACCAAAAAACCTTTTTCCCTGTTCCCCTGTGGTATAATATCTTTCGGTTGTCGCTTGAGGAGGGAGCAGCATGACACCAAGAGAGCGAGCTTTGCGAGCCTTGAATCACGAAATTCCGGATCGCATACCCCTGGACTTGGGGACCACCAACTGTACCACCCTTACCAGGAAAGCCTATGAAAACCTCAAGGCTTACCTGGGCATCGAAAAAGAAACTCGTCTCATGATGGAGAACTTCCAGATCGTCTTCGTGGATGAGGAAGTCCTGGAAATCCTCGGCATCGACACCCGGGGAATCCACCCCACACCCCTTCCCCAAAAGCGGATGGTAGATGAGCGGACTTACTACAACGAGTTCGGCATCAAATACCGCATGCCTGAGGGGGGTCTCTACTACGACATGGTGGAACACCCTCTGACAGGAAAGACCCTGGAGGAACTCAAGGACTACGAATGGCCAGACCCGGCAAAGACTATGAGCCTTGAAGGGGTACGAAAGGGGGCTGAAGCCCTGGCCCAGGAAGGCAAGTATCTCCTTGTGGGGGATATGATCGATACCGGGATTTTTGAGCCCTGCTGGTACCTGCGAGGGTTTGAGAATTTCCTCGTGGACCTCATCTGCGATGTGGATTTTGCCACTACCCTTCTTGAAGGGATGTATGAGTATCAACTCAAGCGTTACTCTCTGTTTCTGGCGGAGTGTGGGGAGTTTCTCGACGTCATCTTCGTGGGGGACGATCTTGCCACCGCCGAAAGCACTATCATGAGCCCCAAGACCTATCAGGATATCGTCAAACCTTACCACAAAGAGTACTTCAAAAACCTCAAAAAAATGGCTCCCAGGGCAAAGCTCCTCTATCATTCCTGTGGAAGTATCGTCTCGTTCATCCCCGATCTCCTTGAGATCGGTGTTGATATCTTGAATCCTGTTCAGGTTTCGGCAGAGGGCATGGATACTAAGGTCCTCAAAGAACGCTTTGGAAAAGACCTCTCCTTCTGGGGAGCAATCGACACCACCTTTGTTCTCCCCTGGGGAAGCGAGAAAGAGGTGCGACAGGAAGTACGACGGCGAATCGAGGATCTTGGACCGTCGGGATATGTCCTTTGTGCTGTTCACGACATACAGCCCGATGTTCCTCCGGAAAACATCGTAGCAATGTACGACGAAGCCCGGCACTACGGTGTGCTTGCATAAGAAGGCGATAAGGTGATACCGAAGGCTTTAAGAAAGTTCTCTTTTCGAGAACTCAAGCGGCATTTTGTGGCTTTTTCTCCCGCTTCTCTCATCCTTCTGGGATTCTCTCTCCTCATTCTTATCGGAACGATGTTTCTGTCTCTGCCCTTTTCGGTGGCTCCAGGGAACGCCATCCGCTTCATCGACGCGCTCTTCACCGCCACCTCCGCGGTGTGTGTCACAGGACTCATTGTCGTCGATACGGCCACCTTCTTCTCCATATGGGGACAGATCGTTATCCTCGTCCTCATCCAGTTTGGGGGGCTGGGCTACATGACTGTGGCCACGCTCCTTGCCCTGGCTCTGAGAAGGCGTATTGAATACCGAGACCGTCTGGCCATCCGGGACTCCTTCGGTCTTGATGTTCCGGGAGGTGTGGTACGCTTTGTTCTCGATGTCCTGCGCTACGCTCTCTTCGTCGAGGGAACAGGAGCCCTGTTGCTCTTTATGGCCTTTGCGCGGTACTTCCCCCCACAGAGAGCTCTTTTTGCTGCCATCTTCCATGCCGTCTCGGCCTTTTGCAATGCCGGATTCTCGGTCTTCTCCACAAGCTTAGAGAAATTCGTCCTCGACCCCCTGGTGAACCTTCCAGTCATCGGGCTCATCGTGATCGGAGGTATCGGCTTTATAGTCATTCGGGAAATCATCGAGCACCGTCGCATAGGCACCCTCCATGCCCGGGTGGTTTTGCGAACCACCTTCTTTCTCATTCTCCTTGGTACCCTGATTGTTCTCCTTTTAGAGCACAAAAATCCCAATACTCTGGGGCCTCTCCCGGGATGGGGGAAAGTTATGGCCGCTCTATTTCAAGCAGTGACTCCTCGAACCGCTGGATTCAACACTGTCCCCACGCTTTCTCTCTACCCCGCCTCAGCCCTTTTCGTGATGTTCCTCATGTTTGTGGGGGCTTCCCCCGGAGGTACAGGGGGAGGTGTCAAGACCACAACCTTGGCACTGCTTTTGGCCCTTGTCCGAAGCGTCCTCAAAGGACAGGAAGATGTAAGCCTGCTCCACCGGAGGGTGACACGCGTTGTGGTGCGCCGGGCTCTGGTGATATTCCTCCTGGCCTTTGGACTCGTATTTTTCTCTTCCTTTGCCCTTTTCGCCACGCAAAAGGGAGACCCTCTGAATCTGGCCTTTGAAGCTGTGTCAGCCTTTGGAACGGTCGGCCTCTCCCGGGGGGTGACGGCCAACTTGTCAGAGTTTGGTAAGGCTGTTATCATTGTAACGATGTTCTTAGGTAGAGTAGGCATTTTCACCGCTCTTGTGGCCATGGGATTGGCCCGAGAGCGGAAAGAAATCCTCGTCTATCCTGAGGAGAAGATACTCCTTTAGGGGGGAATGCTTTTTGTTTTCGAAAATCCTCGTAGCAAATCGTGGAGAAATTGCCCTTCGGGTGGTCCGCGCCTGTCGGGAATTGGGCATAAAAACGGTGGGCGTTTTTTCCGACCCCGATGCCAACCTTCTGCACCTGCGCTTCGTGGACCAGAAGGTCGCCCTGGGAGGAAACTCAGCCACAGAGACATACCTCGACATTCCCAAAATTGTCCGGGCCTGTGAACTCACCGGGGCCGATGCGGTTCATCCGGGATACGGTTTTTTGGCAGAAAATGCCGCTTTTGTGGAACAACTCGCAGAGCGGGGCATTGCTTTTATCGGTCCCTCTTTCGAAATCCTCAAAAAGATTAAAAATAAACTCCTGGCCAAACGTATCATGTACGAGGCAGGAGTCCCAATTGTTCCCGGTTCCCTGAAACCAGTACGGAACTTCTCTGAAGCCCGGGACATCGCCAGAGAAATCGGTTACCCTCTGCTTTTAAAAGCCTGTCTTGGAGGGGGTGGGAGGGGCATAAGGGTTATCCTCGACGAGGAGGACCTCAAAAAATCCTTCGACAGTGCCCAGCGAGAGGCTCAAACGGCCTTCGGCAACAAAGAGCTTTACATAGAAAAACTCATCGAGCAAGCCCGTCATATCGAGGTCCAGATTCTTGCCGACTGCTTCGGCAATGTCATCCACCTGGGGGAACGGGAGTGTTCCCTCCAGCGACGCCGACAAAAAATTCTTGAGGAGGCCCCGGCTACAAATCTCCCCTCCTCCCTGCGTTCCCAAATTTTTGAAGCAGCGATTCGGGCAGCAAAAGCCCTGGGATATACGACCTGCGGGACTTTTGAATTCCTGGTGACACCCGATGGAGCGTTCTACTTCATGGAACTCAACGCTCGAGTCCAGGTGGAGCATCCGGTGACTGAGGCCATATCGGGTGTGGATATCGTGCGGGAGCAGATTCGCCTTGCCGCCGGAGAGAGGCTCCTCCTCACACAGGACGAAGTGGCCTTCCGAGGACATGCCATCGAAATGCGCATCAATGCCGAAGACCCCAAAAACCGTTTTGTTCCTTCTCCCGGGAAAATCACACAATTTGATATCCCCCGGGGACCAGGTATACGGGTGGATTCCCACTGTTATTCTGGTTACAGTGTGCCCCCCTACTATGATTCCCTCATCGCCAAACTCATCGTCTGGGACTGCAATCGGGATTTTGCCATTCGCCGCTCCCAGGAAGCCCTGCGTTCTTTCGTGGTGGAGGGCATCGCTACCACCATTCCCTTCCACCTCAAGATTCTCTCACACCCTGATTTCCTTGAAGGCCATTTCCACACTCGCTTCATAGAGGAGGTGTGGCAGAATGTTCCTGAAGGAGGCGAAGCTCTGCGATGAAGCTTAAGACTTTTCCTCAGGGCGTCTTCCTCCCACACTACAAGGAGGACACCGCCCATCTCTCGATCATCCGCACCCCCACACCCTCACGGGTGGTTTTACCCCTCGTGCAACACACCGGCGCCCCCCTCAAGCCCCTGGTCAAGAAGGGAGACAGTGTACGGAGAGGACAGAAGATAGCCGATGTGGAAGCCTTTGTAGCTGCTCCCGTCCACGCCTCGATAAGCGGAAAGGTAGCCGGAATCGAAGAATGGGCGCACCCCACGCTGGGGAAATGCCAGGCCATCGTCATCGAAAATGACGGAACGCAAGAAGAGGAGCGCAAAGACCCTCTTCCCAAGAATATCGAAAGCCTTGAACCTGACTTTCTCCGCCTCTGGGTCCGGGAGGGAGGGTTTGTAGGCCTGGGGGGAGCAGCCTTCCCCACCCATGTAAAACTCTCCCCTCCAGAAGGTAAGCCTATTGACACCTTCATCCTCAACGGCGCAGAGTGTGAACCATATCTCACCTGCGATCACCGGGTCATGCTCGAGAAAACCCAAGAGATGCTTTTGGGGCTTCGTATCATGGTGCGGGCGTGCGGAGCACAAAGGGCATACATCGGTATCGAGGACAACAAAAAGGATTGCATTGAACATGTGGCTCCGTTTCTTCGAAACCTTCCCCTCCCGGTTAAGGTTGTTCCCCTCAAAACCAAATACCCTCAGGGTTCAGAAAAGCACCTCATTCTTGCCATTCTGGGTCGGGAAGTTCCCCCGGGGGGATTGCCCCTTAATGTGGGAGTAGTGGTGAACAACGTCCAGACCGCGGCCCTTTTGGGTCGAATGGCCCAAGAAGGATTACCCCTGGTGGAGCGGGTCATCACTCTATCGGGTGACTGCCTGAAAAAGCAGGGAAACTTTGAGGTGCCCCTGGGAACACTCCTTGAGGACCTGGTGAACTCCTGTGAGGGATTCACCACCCCTCCTCGGAAAATCATTATGGGAGGACCAATGACTGGAGTAGCCCAGATTTCACTTTCCGTTCCGGTGATCAAGGGGACTTTGGGTTTCCTCTTCTTCGCCCGTCCGGGTACCAAAAGGGAATATCCCTGCATCCGGTGCGGAAGGTGTGTCACCCACTGTCCCATGCGTCTCATGCCCTATCTTTTGGGAAGACTGGCCGAAGAGAGGCTCTTTGCCGAAGCAGAGAGTGCCAGGGTTTTAGATTGCATCGAATGTGGTTCCTGTGCCTATGTGTGTCCTGCAGGCATTGCCTTAGTCCACCTTTTGAAACTAGCCAAATTCGAAGTCATGCGCAGGGCTCGCAAAGGAGGGAAATGAGGTGAACGAGTCACGATTCTTGCTTTCTGCCCCACCCCACATGAAAAGCCCTACCAGTGTCCCCTGGATCATGCGCCAGGTGGTTTTCGCCCTTCTCCCAGCAGCGGTATGGGGTGTGGCGTTTTTCGGAGTACGGTTAGCCCTGTGGCCTCTTCTTCTCTCTGTTCTGGCCTGCGTGGGCTTTGAAGCTCTGGATTGTCTTTTTTTCCGCCGACCTCTCTCCGTTGGAGACTGGAGCGCCGTGGTCACTGGAATGCTTCTGGGGCTTTCTCTTCCTCCTGGGTGCCCCTTCTGGATTCCCATAGTAGGAGGGGGAGTAGCAATCTTCTTAGGGAAGCAGATGTTTGGAGGATTAGGACAAAACATCTTCAACCCGGCTCTGGTGGGCAGAGCAGTGCTCCTTGTATCCTGGCCCAAAATCATGGCTACCTGGTATGTCAGGACGCCCTTTGCCCTCTCGGTCTTGCCCACCACTTCCGCCGCTCCGGTTGATGTGGTGACAAGCGCCACTCCCCTTGGCATCATAAAAACCTATGGGTTTGTCGCCCTCAAAGAGGTCGATCCTCACCTGCTCTTCCGTCTCTTTTTTGGACTCACCCCGGGGTGCATCGGGGAGATTTCCACATTCCTTCTTTTTCTCGGATTCGTGTACCTCCTCTGGCGGGGAATAGTGGCGTGGGACATTCCACTCTCTTTTTGCCTCGGTCTTGTGGCGGCGGCCCTTTTCGCCCACCAGAATCCCCTCGTTCATCTCTTTGCCGGTGGTGCTATCATGGGAGCGTGTTTCATGGCCACCGACTACGTCACTTCTCCTATGACTTCAAAGGGGCGGGTGATTTTCGGCTTTGGAGCCGGAGCACTGACGGGAATCATTCGCTGGCTTGGGGGGTATCCTGAAGGAGTCACCTTTGGCATCCTCACCATGAACGCCTTGGTGCCCCTTCTGGATCGCCTTCTGCCGAGAAGATTTGGGGGGAAGAGAGCATGAATAAAATCGTGCGTGTAGCCTTAGCCTTGACTGCGGTGTGTGTGATAGCGGCCTTTGCTCTGTCTTTGGTCTATGTGATGACGAAGGAGCGTATCGCCGAAGAGGCAAAAAAGGAACTCAATGAAGCCCTTTTGGTGGTCTTCCCCGGAGCCGAATCATTCATCCCTCTGGATTTTGATTCCTTCGGTCCTTTGCCTTCTTCAAGAGAGGTTCAGTTTCTTGAGGCCTACGAGGCCAAAAAGGGTCAAGAACGGCAAGGGATAGTTTTCAAGGTGGCGAGCACCGGATACGGTGGAGCCATCGTGCTCCTTGTGGGAGTCGACACCAAAGAAGGAAAAATCACCGGGGTGAAAGTTCTCGAGCACCAGGAAACCCCGGGACTGGGCTCCAATGTAACCCAGGAAAGTTTTCTTTCCCAGTTTTTGGGGAAACCCATCACCGATCCCTTTGTGGTTGGAAAGGACATCCAGGCGGTGAGCGGAGCAACCATCTCCAGCCGTGCGGTAACAGGGGCCTGTGAAAAGGTAGCCCTTCTTTTGCGAGGTGAGGAGGAGTAATGCGGGAATTCCTCTACTACTTCTACAACGGTCTTTTAGGAGAGAACCCGGTTTTAAAACTCATGATCGGGCTCTGTTCGGTTTTAGCAGTTTCGGTACGGGTTGAGAACTGCCTGGGAATGGGGGCAGCAGTAATATTCGTCCTTGTGTGTTCAAGTCTTGTGATTTCCCTCATCCGCAACTTTGTCCCTAACGAGGTGCGCATCCCCATATTCATCGTGGTTATCTCCACCTTTACCACCATCGTGGATTTGGTCATGAAAGCCTACCTCCCCCCTCTCTCGAAAGCCATGGGGATTTTCATACCCCTCATCGTGGTTAACTGCATCATCATGGCTCGGGCTGAAGCCTTCGCCTCCAAAAAGCCCCCCCTCCTTGCAGTGGCCGATGCCCTGGGTATGGGAGTAGGGTATACCCTGGTCATCACCGCCATAGGGATAGTGCGGGAGCTCTTCGGATACGGCGAAATCCTTTCCCATCCCATCTTCCCCAAGGCATATCAAGGTATGATGGCGATAATTCTTCCCCCCGGAGCATTTCTTCTCATCGGCATCTACATTGCCATTCTAAACTGGTCGCTGAGGAGGGCGAAAAAATGAACGGAGGACTGATTACCCTTTTGAAAATCCTGGTGAGCGCCGCTTTTGTGGACAACATCATCCTGGCCCGTTACATCGGCCTCTGTCCCTACATCGGCATGTCTTCGAGTGTGGCTAATTCTATCGGCATGGGCATGGCGGTGACGTTTGTCATGGTTTTAGCCTCCATCGTCACCTGGTTTCTCTGGAACTACATCTTTGTGCCTCTGGGCCTTGAGTACCTCCGCATCATGGTGTTCATCTTAGTCATTGCTACCCTGGTCCAGCTTGTAGAGATACTCCTCAAAAAGAATGTGCCTAACCTCTACCGGGCCATGGGAATCTACCTTCCCCTCATCACCACAAACTGCGCCATCCTTGCAGTGACATTTTTGGGTGTGGACTACGGCTACTCTCTCCTTCAGGTTATGGTGTACAGTATAAGCGTTGCCTTAGGATTTACGGTGGCTCTTGTGCTTCTGGCCGGGATACGAGAGCAACTCCGCCTGGCCCGAGTTCCCTCTTTCTGGCAGGGATATCCCATCGTCTTTGTATCCACATGCCTTCTGGCCATAGCCTTTCTAGGGTTCAAAGGTCTGGTGAAGTAGAGGAGGGAGGACATGGACGTACTCTTGCCGACAATTCTCGTAGGAGTTTTAGGTTTAGTCTTCGGACTCATGCTGGCGCTTTTTGCCAAAAAGTTTGCCGTTCCGCTGAATCCCCTGGTACAGGCGGTGGAGCACCTTCTTCCGGGAGCAAACTGCGGAGCCTGTGGCTTCCCAAGTTGCAGCAGCTTAGCCGAAAAGATTGCCTCTCAAGAAGCGTCTCCCAATGCCTGCCCGGTGGGAGGACCGAGAGTCTGGGCAGAGCTGTCAAAGCTCCTGGGACAGGAAAACGAAAGTTGGGAGGTCAAAAGAGCATTCCTTCTCTGCCAGGGGGGAAGGGGTGTGGCCCAAACCGTTGCCGACTACGAAGGGATTTTTGACTGCCGGGCTGCCCATCTTCTTTCCGGGTCCTTCAAGGGGTGTCGATTCGGGTGTTTAGGACTTGGAAACTGTGTCCGGGTATGTCCTTTTGGGGCCCTGCATCTTGATGAAGAGACTAGCCTCCCGGTGGTAGATTGGGAGAAATGCACCGGTTGCGGCAAGTGTGTGGCCGAGTGTCCGAGAAATCTCTTCGTCCTTGTCCCTAAAAAGGCACAGGTTCTCGTAGCCTGTACATCCCCCGAGGGGGCAAAAGAGGTTCGAAAGGTCTGCACCAGAGGGTGCATCAAGTGTCAGCTCTGTGTCCGAGTCTGTCCTGAAGGAGCCATCACTTTCGAAAATGGGCGTATCGTGATCTCCCGGGAAAAGTGCACCCTCTGCGGCCTCTGTGTAGAGAAGTGCCCTACGCACTGTATAATAAGGATGGGTAAAAAAGAAGCTCTCCTTGAGGTACAGAGCTAATGGCACTCCTTGGCATAGACATCGGGACCACAAACACCAAGCTCAAGGTGTACGAAGAGGAGGGAGGGTCCCTGGAAGAACAGAGTTTTCCCACTCCTCTTCTCTGCGATGCCGATGGCCCTTACTACGATGCCGAAAAGCTCTTCGTGACACTTTGCGAAAGCATGCGGGGTTTCTCTGAGCCTGTCCGCCGAAGGATACGTGCCCTGAGTGTCTCAAGCTTTGCCGAGGTTGTGGTGGGTCTCTCAGAAGATGGTGCTCCTGTAAACCGTTGCATTCCCTGGTACGACGAACGCACCAAAGAGGAAGTCACCACCTTGAACCTCGATCCCTCCTGGGTGTATCGCACAACAGGCCTCTCTCCCCACCACAAGTACTCCCTGTACAAACTCCTCTGGCACCGCCATCACGAAAGAAAGGTCTTTGAACGGGTTCATCGCTGGACTTCCATGTCGGGATATGTTCTCTTTGCCTTGAGTGGAGAGCTCTCCTTCGACTACTCTCTTGCCTCTCGGACTATGCTCTTTGACCAGTACCGCCGTAGTTGGTCTCGAGAACTCCTTGAGGTCGTGGGAATACCCGAAGAAAAGATGAGTCCTCTCTATCCTTCCGGGGTAGCCCTTGGGACCCTCAAAGAAGAAGTGGCCCAAAAAAGTGGCCTTCCCAAAAATACCCTCGTTGTCACTGGAGGACACGACCATCTCTGCGCTGCCCTGGCCAGCGGGGTATTTCAGAAGAACTGGGGACTCATTTCCACCGGAACCACCGAATCTCTCACCATTCCTCTTGAAAAGCCACCTTCCTTCCCAGAAGAAAGCAGAGGGAAGCCTTTTTCTTTTGGCCATCACGTGGTATTCCCCCTCTACTATGCCCTGGGAGGCATCTACAGTGGCGGATACTCAGTAGACTGGCTCCTGCACCTTTTAGGGGAGTCGTACCGGCTCTTTGAGAAAACAGAAATCCGTCTGGGCTACTCCACACCTCTCTTTTTCCCCTATCTTCTGGGAGGGGAATACGAAGAAGCAAGGGGGGCCTTCCTCAATCTCCGGGGAGAGACGGATAAAAAAGACCTCATTTTGGGGGTACTCTGCGGACTCTGCGCCGAATACCGAATCATATGGGAGAGAATGGAAAAAGAGCTATCCTACAGGGTGGACCACGCCGTTAACGTAGGGGGAGGGACACAAAACACCACCTGGATGTTCCTTAAGGCCACCTTTCTTGGACAACCCATAGTGGTCCCCGAAGAAAAAGAGGGGAGCTGTCAGGGGGCCGCCTTCCTTGCCGGAATCGGTGCCGGCATCTACAAAAGCCCTGCTGAGGTTTTTCAGAAAACTTTCCAGGTTAAGGAGGTCTTTGAGCCTCTTGAAAGCCTTAAAGAGGAAGTACACCACTTCTTTGAAATCTACCACAGTGTGCGGGAGGTCTTGAAAGAAGCCAATGTACGCCTCGCCCGAGGGTTTGAAAAATAGAGTCGGAGTCATCGGAATCATCGTGACTAACCGGGAAAAACAGGCCGAAAGGGTCAACGAGATTCTGGCCGAATTCGGCGACATCATCATCGGTCGCATGGGAATCCCCTACCGGGAGAGAAACATCTCGGTCATTGCCCTCATCGTCGACGGCGACACTGACACCTTAGGGGCACTCACCGGACGCCTGGGAAGCATTCCCGGGGTCCGGGTGAAATCGGCCCTGGTATCGACGGAGTGAGCACCTTCATGGGCAAGAAGGTAGTGACTTTTATAAAAACCTTTTTACTACCTTCACACCCCGATTACCGAAGGCTTCGCTTCTCAATCACCCGCCGATACCAGAAGAAGCTTTGTTTAGGAATTCGCCGTAAGGTCTGGTAATCGACGTAAACCAGACCAAAGCGCTTGGAGAGCCCCAGCGCCCACTCGAAGTTGTCCAGGAGACTCCAGACGAAGTACCCCTTCACCGGACAACCTTCCTCGAGAGCCTGGTACACCCAGAGGAGGTGATCCCGCAAATAGGCAATTCTCCGTTCATCGCTTATCGTCCCGTCGCTCCACATGTCCTGGAAGGCAAAACCATTCTCGGTGACGTAGATGGCCAAAGGAGCATAGTCTTCCACAACCCGTACAAGAATTTCGTAAATTCCCCGAGGATAGACCTCCCAGCCCATGTCACTTTTCTCATAATGGGGCAAATCTAAGGCCTCAACCTCAAGAATTGGTTCTCTCCCTCTTTTCACAACTCGGCGGAGGTAGTAGTTCACACCCAGAAAATCAATAGGTTGAGCAATAAGGGCTTTCTCTTTCTCACCGAGCCGAGGAACGGAAAAACCCTTGGCCTCGTAGAAAGAACACATATCTTCGGGGAATCGTCCCCGAAAGAGAGGGTCCAGGAACCAGCGGTTTTGATACCCATCAAAACGCCAGGCAGCCTTCACGTCTTCCTCATCCTCACTGGCCGGATGAAAGGGTGCCAGGTTCAGAGTGATACCGATCTTACCCCGTACTCCTTCTTCCCGGAAGACCCGCACCGCAAGCCCATGGGAGAGAAGAAGATTCCGAGAGACCAAAAGGGCGCTCTGGAAGTCTCGCTTTCCGGGGGCATGGTATCCTTCGTAGTTTCCGACAAAAGCCACCACCCAGGGTTCGTTGTGGGTGATCCAAAGGTCCACATCGTCCCGGAAAGTGCAAAAGAGTAGCTTAGCGTACTCCACAAAGGCCTCCACCGTCTCTTGACTCTCCCATCCTCCTTTCTCCTGAAGTGCCTGGGGAAGGTCCCAGTGGTAGAGGGTACAACAGGGGCGAATGCCGGCTTCCCTCAAGGCCTCAATAAGCCTTTTGTAGAAGTCGAGGCCTTTCTCGTTCACCCTTCCTCTCCCCTCTGGAAGTACTCTGGGCCAGGAGATGGAGAAACGGTAGGCGTCGACTCCAAGTTCTTTCATCAAAGCCACGTCTTCAAGGTAACGGTGGTAGTGGTCACAGGCCACGTCTCCCGTGGTGCCATCGAGAATCCTCCCCGGGGTGTGAGAGAATCGGTCCCAGACGCTCTCACCTTTCCCGTTTTCCTTCCAGGCTCCCTCAATCTGGTACGAAGCAGTAGCCACACCAAAGAGAAAGTCTTGAGGAAAGTAACCAAGATACGCCATGGTGTTTGCCTCCCTGTTATGGCTAAAATCACAGTCAAGCATTGATGTATTTTCTCAGGGCAATATCTACTCTCCCAATACCTGAACCCAGACTCTTCTCCTCCGAGGACCGTCAAATTCACAAAGAAAAATTCCTTGCCAGGTTCCCAGAAGGAGTTTTCCCCCTTCAAAGAGGACGGTAACCGAGGAACCTACCAGAGAAGCCTTGATGTGGGCCGGGGAATTCCCCTCCCCGTGCTCGTAGGGGAGATTATCGGGAGCAGCGTGACGCAAGCCCTGCATGAGGTCGAACACCACATCGGGGTCGGCACTCTCGTTGACAGTTACCCCACAGGTGGTGTGAGGGGCATACACCACGCATATCCCCCGTTCCTTTCCCGACTCCCGCACGGCACTGGCCACAAGGGAGGTGATGTTTACCGGTTCTTCTCTTCTGCGTGTTTCTACAGTAAACTCTCGCACGATGCTCACCTCTCATTCGAAGAGTTTTCGAAATTCCTCTTCTGAAAGGGGTACGGTGTTCCCCTGAAGGAGAAAGCGTTTTTCCTCAGAGGTGGCCCAGGGAGTAAGGGGAAAGCGCACCGTCAAAGGAAGACGGAAGAAGGGCTGGTCGATGATGACTTCCCCAGGGAGCAGGGTCGCGGCCTTCTCCCGCAGCACTCCCTCAAGGTGGGCATACTCTTCTTTCCCCAATTCAGCTGGTTTCTGTCTTCCCACAACCGTTGTGGCCGCCTGGGTTACAACCCGGTAATCCACCTGGGAAGCGGTCTGTTCTGCACCGACAAGGACAATCCGGAAAGACCTTCCCCGTTCGGCCACGTCTCGAAAGATCTTACCTAAGGGCCCACCACCTGTCCGGGGAGCGTACTTGTTGAGCTCATCGAGGTACACAAAAACCGGTTCTTTGAGAAGGTCTTCTTCTTTGGCCCGAAGAATCTCCCGAAGCACCGCCCCCACCACAAAGGCCTGTCCCCGGGGAGGAAGCTTGGCGATGTCGATCACGGTTACCCCCGAAGGTCGATTCCAGCGAAGGGCATACTCAGGAACGGGAGGAGCACAAAGTACCTTTGACATGCTGGGCTTTATACTCCTCCAGAGTCTCCCCAGGCCGCTGCGTTCGGCCAGACGGAGCCTGCGGGATATGGCTAGAACTGTTCGTTCATCCACCCGCTCCCCTTTGAGCTCTCTTGCCAGAGGGGTTTTAGGGTCTTCCTCCAAAGAGTACTCATGGAGCATCTCCACAAGACTTTTTAAGGAATTGGGAAGGTGGAAGCGCGAAAGCATGCTTTCCAGGCTCACCCCACACACGGCAAGGTACACCCGGGCAAGGGTTTTGGAATCAAGCCCCTCGCAAGAAAAGCGTACATTCTCCTCAAGATAGGAGGTGTCCTTGGAGAAGAGCTCGTTTTGGGCCTCCTCTAAGAGTCTGTTATACTCGTCCCGCAAAACATCCTCAATGACGGAAACCACCAAGAGGAAATTGGGGTTGGTCTCGATCTCCTCAGGGTCAAAAAGGAGGGGTAAAAGCCCAAAGTCTACGATGTCCAGGATGTCCCATCCATACACCTGAACCTTTTCCCGAAAGTGACGGATATTGGGCCCCCAATCAGACCGGCGAGGAGGAACGGCTACCTCCACATTCTCAAAGGGATGAGGTTCCATCCCAAATCGTTCAAACATTTCCTGCCAGAGGGCAAATTTCTTAGCCTCGCGATGGTTTTCCTTAGCCCTCATCCACTCTTCGTTCCAGTAATCGAGAAAAAGGAGACTCTCTCCCTTCACATTAAAAACGACTGCTCTACTATCCCGCAAAAATACCGCAATGTCATTGCTCACATGACGCTCCGAGGCTTGGGGATAGTAGAGCATCATCCAGAGGAGGAAAGTGGCGTAGGAGGTCTTTGCTGCTACACCGGACTGCCCGCTCACATTGACATGGGCTCCGTTGTCCCCCAAAAGATACCGCACATCAAGGTAAGCCACTTCCCCGTTAGAAAGAACCCCACAGGGCAAAGCCCGAAGGTCATGCTTTACCTCGTCGAATCCCAGGGCAATGTCGGTCTCCTGGGGAGGAGCAAGAAAAACTCGTCCTCCCACCGGGGGAGGAACAAGGGGTGGAACGGTGACGTAATCCTCGCCTTCCCTTTTGAGGGCCTTCGTCACCACCACCCTCCCAAGGTAAATGGTGATCCCACTGTACCTTCCCTCAGCACAGGCCTCCTCCTGATACCCGGTGGTTACCGTTCCATCCCAGGAAGCCACCACCTCATCCACCACACCGTAGGTGCGATACTCCTCACCACCCCAGGAGTAATCCACCCGAACGACGGCCTCAAGGCGGATGATGGAAGAAAAAGCAGGCCGCATCCGTACCCAGAAGTGGTACGGCGTGACTTCTCTCAATCCTGTCACCGTTCCGATTTCTTCAAACTCCATTCCTTTCCCTCCTCCCCCAAAAGAGCAGACGTTGGGTGAGCTCTCTCACAAACCGTGAAGAAGCGAAATGCTGAGCAAGACGTTCCTCAAGAGCAATGATGGGGAAAATATTCTCCGGAAGCCTCTGCCAAGGATAGTCTCCGCTCAAAAGAGGAAGAACTCGGGCAAGTCCGTCAAAAAGTCGGGAAATTTCTCCCCGAAATTCTGAGAACCTCCCTTTGGGAACAATCGCCTCAAGACGCACCAGCCCCTTCCAAGGAAAAAGGGGATTCTGCTCGACCAATCGCACATAAGAAAACACCCGAAGAGCATCGGCTTCTTCTCTCCCCAAAAAAGAAGACACAAAGGGGGTCCTCCTCCCTCGCCCCAGGTGAAAAAGATGGTCCAACCAATCCTGGGGAAGGCGAAGTTCTTCTACTCCCTTCACCAGCCCACAGGGACCAATGCCCGGATGGAACTCTCGTGGCTCCACAAAGTGGATCGTCCCGTCTTTGACCACCGGAGCTCCCCAGCCGAGAAGTCGTCCTACTTCTTCCCGCTCGAGTCTCTGCATGGCATTGAAAATCGCCTGGCGAGCCACCTCAACGCCAGGAAGACTCCGGGGGTACCTTTGTGATTCCTCTATGTGAAAAACAAGACCCATTCCCAGGTCGATTTCGGGCTGTTCCACCCGTACCCTGAGGGCCAAACTCTCTTCCGCCCCCATCACCCGCTCAAGGGAAGGAGGAGATGAGGGAGAAAAACCGAAAGAGAGCCCCCTCCCCCTTTCCCACACCACATACCCGGCGGCAACCTCGGCCAAAAGAAGAACAGCGGTGCGCACCAGAAGACGCACATGCACCCGCATCCTCCCATCCACAAAAAACACCCTTGGGAAATCTGGAACACTCTCAGGATTTTCAGGAAATTCTCCCCATTCCCTTCTCTCCCAGAATTCCTGCGGGGCAAGGGATTCCTCCTCGCGAATTTCATGGTGCATGAAACCCTCTTCCCCCACAAACCAGTGGTCAACCTGAGCAGCGTTCTCTCTCAAAAAATCAGCTAAACTTCGATGTTTTCGTTCTTCTTCCACTCTACTTTCCCTTCCCTCACCTCAAGCTGTACCGGGAAGTATCCGGCGAAGTCCGGATCATGGGTCACCACACCCACCATCTTCCCCGCCCGACTCAGACGGAAAATGGCGTCGGCCACAAGGTCAAGGTGTTCTCGATCCAGGGACGAAAAGCCCTCGTCGATAAAGAGGCATTCCGTCTTCTGGGTGTAATCCCCCTCGAGTCGAAGACCGGAAAGGGCCAAAGCCAGGGCCAAGGCAATGAGAGTCCTTTCTCCTCCCGAACACTCCTCGGGAAGGCGCTCTTCTCCGCCAAACCATCGATCGAGAATCGCCATGTCTGCTATTCCTCCTCGCATGTGCATGCGCAGGGCATACCTTCCTCCTGAGAGTTCTCCAAGAATCCGAGAGGCCTCATCTTCAAGGCAGGTAAAGAGAATGCCGAGAAGGTAGTTCTTGAACCCTCCGGCCTCCAAAGCTCGCAAAAGCTCACTGCGTACCCAGTGTTCTTTTTCCTGCTGTTCCACCGATTTTTGTAAGCGTTGCCATTCTCTTTCTTTTTCTCCAATCTGGCGAAGCTCTTCGGTTATGCCTCCAAGACGGGTATTGAGGACAACTGAATCATTGCGAAGTTTCTCCAAGCGTTCCTGGTAATTCCCGTAAACCTCCTCTATCTTTTCCTCAGAAAGGCCAAGCTCTGAAAGGAGAGCCGTCTTCTCACCTTCCATCTCTTCTATCCTCTTTTTCAACCCCTCCAGTTCTCCCTCAATCCGGTTGAGCACCTCATGCCAGTTGCCCTTTTCCTTCTCCTTCAAAAGTGCGTATTCCTCTTCGGTCCATTCATTCTCCACGAGGGCCTCTAAAAAGAGCCCCCGGCGCAGGTTTTCCTCCTCGGCAAGTTTTTCCTTCTCCTTTTGCCATAACCTGAGTTCTTCTTCGAGGCGAAGGGACTCCTTCTTCAGGAAATCGATTTCCTGCCTCTTTCCCTCGCAGTTCGCCTCAAGACGCACGAGCTCCTGTTCGATCCCTCGCAAGTCCTCCTTGATCTTCTCCAGGAAAACCGAAAAGGAATCCTCCGGGGTTTCCCCTTCCCCCATCTTCCATTTCAGGAGGAGCCCGGAAAGCAACCGACGCTCGAGAGAAAGTTCTTCTTCCTTTCTCCCCCGGGACTCCTGAGATACTAAAAGACGCGACCTTACCCGCTCTTCTTCCTCTTGAAGGATTCTTATGCGTTCCTCAAAAAGGACCACCTTCTTTTCGAGCTCTGTTACTCGCTCAAAAAGCACGTCCTTCTCCTTCTCCTTCTCCTCAACCCAGGCTCTGAAGGCTGAAAGGCTAAGGGCCTCCTCCTTAGGATATCCAAGGTTTGCAAGAATTGCCCGCATCCTTTCCCGAAGGTCGCGCACCTCCCCAGAGAGAGTTTTCCCTCTTTCCCTGAGTTCGGTTGCCCTTCCTTCTCTTTCCTTCTTTTCTCTTTCAAGTTCTTCGAGGCGTTCCCGGAGTTTTTCTCTTTCCGCCGAGAGACGAAAGAGCTCCTCCTGGAATCTTCGATACTCCTCTTCCAGTGCCACAATGTCCACCCTTGCCTTCACACTCTCGGGGAAAGGTACCGCACTTCCACACATCGGACACACACCGCTTGCACGCCATTCTTCTTCAAGCTCTCCCACCACGAAGGCCTTTAATTTCGTACGGTATTGGTCTTCTTTCTCCTTCCTGTGGAGGAGGAGTTTCTCGTGGCATTCCTCGATTCTCTCCCCTCTCTCTAAGAGTTGCTCAAGGTGTTTTTTCCGCTGCCCAATCTCCTCCTCAAGTTGCCTTCTTTCCCTCTCACAGGTCAAAAGCTCCTGGTTTTTCAGGCGCTCTTCCTGCACCAGGCCTTCCAACTTCCCTTGAGCCTCTTTGAGCTCCTTGTCTCTCCGGACGAGTTTCCCCAGAAGCTCTCTCTCCCGAGCAAGGGCATCTTTGAGTTCCACAAGGCAGATTGTCTCCCGCTCTTTGAGAAGTTCAGAAAGCTTCTCTTCAAGGGCTTTTGCTTCCTCCCTTTGTGCAGCGAGTTCCTTTTTCAGTTCCTCGATTCTGGAAAATGCGGGAAGGCCCTCTCTTTCCATCTCCTCCCTGAGGGTTTTCAGCCTCTCCCACTCCTTGTACCCCTCCTTTTGCCTGCGGGTGAGTTCAAGGAGAGCCTTCTCAGCCCTTGAGAGATCCCCTCGAATCTCCAAAAGGCGTTCCGTTCTCGCCTTTTCTTCTCCCAAGGCAAGTTCCAGGCGATCTCGTACAAACCTCCAGGGTTCCTCAAAAGTCACAGAGATACGCTTTGCTGCCTCGATGCGAGCATCTTCTTGAGCCCCCTTTTGAGCTTTCTCCCGAAGAGATACAAGCTCTTTTTCCCTTTCCCTTCCCCTTTCAAGCTCTGCGAGCACTTCTCTTGTCCTCTCAACTTTTTTTAAGGTGCGTTCGATGGCCTTTTCCTCCCTCTGGCAACAGGAAAGACGCTCCAGGAGCTCTTTCCTTTCCCTTTCGAGGTTTGCCTTTTTCTCCGACAATCTCTCTTCCTCCAGGACCCGCAGGCGTTCCCGTAAGGGCACGAGTTCCCCTTCAAGCTTTCGTACGTCGTCTCTCACTGTGTCCCGCACCAGGTCGATGACTTCAAGGCCAAAGAGGCTACTCAAAATCCGAAAGCGCTCGGATGGTGTGGCTTCCACAAAGGAAAGGGTCTGCCCCTGGGGGAGAAATACAGAAGACCTGAAGGTCACCGCATCACACCCTAAGGATTCCTCAATGAGTGCATTCACCCCCTGCTCCCCCGAGGCAAGGGGCTTCCACCGTTCTCCATCGTACCGTTCAAGGAATGCCGTTCCTCCCTGCTTTTGAGAATACTCCCGAGTAACCCGGAAACGCCTTCCCCCCAAAAGAAACTCAAGCTGTACCCGGAGGGCTCTATTGGGGCTTCCCCGATGGATGAGTTCTTTCTTACTCCGCTCTAAGCGTATTCCCCGACCGTATAGGGCAAAAAAGAGCGCCTCAAGGAGGGAAGACTTTCCCGCTCCATTCGGCCCCACGATGACGAAAAGATCTGCCTTAAAGGAAAGCTCCACCTTTTCAAGGCCTAAAAAACGCTCGACTAAAAGTTTGACTGGCTTCATGGCCTTTTATGCTCCTCAAAGACCCGGTGACAGTACTCTCCAAAAAGACGGACAACCTCTTCGGAAAACCCCTCCTTTTGCGCAAAGCGAGCAAAAAGCTCCGGGATGGCTGCTGCATCAAAGGAACCTTCGCCCTTCTCTGAAACCTCGTCCTCCTTCCAGAAGGCCTCGACGACCACTACTTCCCATCCTTCCCCCTGGAGACGACGAAGCTCTGCCGTCCACTCAGGAGATGAAAGCTCACCCGGAACCCGAAGACGTACGTAGTTTCTCGAGCCACTCTTAATTCTCTCCTCCACAAGGCGACGAATTTCCAGGTTGCTTACCCGGGTTTCAAGGTCAAGGGTTACAAGAAAAGAGGTTTCGAAAAAGACGGGCTGAATCTTCGGTTTTTCCCCAGGAAATAAATCCACAATCACAAAACTTCCCTTCTGTCCAGGGTTTTTGAAGTTCTCCGGAACCAAGGAGGAGGGATAGCAGATGACGAAGGGCTCCTCAAGCACCGTGTAGCCGTGGAGATGGCCAAAGGCCCCGTAAGAAAATCCCGGAGGAAAGTCTGCCCGTTTGAAAAAGACCTCCCGAGCGGCGTTGGCTTCGGCGTAAGAGGCGAGCTCCTCCACCGTCAGGTGCGCCGCAAGGATGTGAAAATGTCGGGGATCGAAGTGTCTCTTCCATTCCTTCACAAGATTCATGAGATAAGCCCTGGCCCTCCCCTGAATCTCTTCCCCAGGGTATTCCGCCAAAAAGCGAGAGAGAGACATGTAGGGGAGAGGAAAGATGGTAACTTCAAGATCCGGAAAGGAACGAACTCTAGAGTCTTTAACCACCACCATGTTCGGGGGAAACATGCGCTTTAAGGACTCTACCGCATACCAGTCGTGATTCCCAATGATCCACACAAACGGAGCCACAGCAATGAGTTCCATGATGGTTTCAGAGGCAAGCTGGATTGCTTCCTTCGGAGGATGATAGTACTGATGGAAAAGATCTCCGGCATGGATGATAAGGTCTACTTTCTCGTCCCTGGCGATCCGTACCAGCCGTTCAAGGCACTCTTTCTGTTCCTCAAAGCGGTCTACCTCCCGGTGTGTTCTCCAGGAAACAAGCCCTAGATGCCAGTCAGCAGTATGAAGAATTCGAAGCGGTCGCACCCTCGATACCCTCCAAGAGGTATTATATCAGTCTCTCCATACTATGTACTTTTTTCCGGTGACATTGAGGGCGATGTGGTAGTGAGGGCTGATGGTAAAGAATAAGCTCTCGCAGAACCTCTGGATTATCAGGAAGGTGGTAGATGCATATCCCCATGCGAGGAAGAAACCGACG
>FMJZ01031523.1_pt1 | contig 20616 bp, 17 predicted proteins | sample 1987881 | NCBI WGS metagenome assembly FMJZ01 (sample SAMEA4378227, study PRJEB15110) | soil metagenome | biome: soil; feature: Field; material: Soil | place: India | collected 2015-03-11 | depth 0 m
CCCCCCACCGTTCCCGGGGTTGTTGGTGAGTGAGGCGATTGTTAAAAGAACGGGTTAATTTCAATTGTTCAGGCGGTGAGAATAGAGATTAACTGGCGGGCGTTTTTGAGCATATTCTGGTCGTTGTTAAAGAACACATAGGCCTTTTTCGGCTTTGCCGCCCGGATTTTTGCTGCCTGTTCTTTCAGTTCTGCCAGGGAGTAGTGGTATTGATACCACCTGGTCCGGCCGTGCATCCGGAGGTAGACCAGGCCCGTGGTGTTGAACACTTCCTGACTGAATCCGGGGGCGTCAATGGAGACAAGGGTGATGCCCAGTTTTTTTGCCCAGTCAACGGTTGTGGCGCTGAACCAGTCCGGGTGCCGGCACTCCAGGGCGAATCTTTTTCCCAGACCGGTGCTGGCGGCAAATTCTGCCAGGTCGGGCATTGCCGCAGGCAGGGTTTTTGGGTGGAGCTGAAATAGGTAGAAGTCAATCAGTTTATCAAGAGGTGTGAACAGTTCGGCAAACCTCTGCCAGACCGCAAACGCCGCCGGGTTGAAGCGGTGGATGTGGGTGATAAGACGGGAGGCCTTTATCGCCCAGCGCAGCGTTTTGCCCTTCTGCGCCCAGGATTTTATCTGGTTTGGGAAGGGGAAACGGTAAAAAGAGGCGTTGAGTTCCACCGTGTTGAGGCGGGAGTTTTTAACAAACCAGTCTAGGTTGCGGTCCGGGTTCCAGTTGTAGAACCAGCCCGAGGTGCCGACATACACCTTCATCGCCATTAATATAGAAAGGGAAAATTTTCTGTCAAAAGCGACAAAGAAAAACTGGACAGATAACATCAGGGGGGGTATAATTTTGACTTCACAATGGCGGATACGCAGGAGTTTCAGCCCAAGATTGTGGCGTTTCTCTGTAACTGGTGTTCTTATGCTGGTGCCGATCTGGCGGGAATTTCAAGAATGCAGTACCCACCGACAATTCGGGTGATCCGGGTACCCTGTTCGGGCCGGGTGGACCCGTTTTTTATTTTACAGGCGCTCCAGATGGGAGCGGATGGGGTGCTGGTGTCCGGGTGTCATCCCGGAGACTGTCATTATCTCACTGGTAATTTTGTTGCCCGGCGGCGGTTCGCGGTGCTCAATGACCTGCTGGAGTTCTGTGGGATTGAGCCCGGGCGGGTGACCTTTGCCTGGGTGTCGGCAGCAGAGGGCGAGCGGTTTGCCCAGCTGGTGCGGGAGGTGACCGAAAAGGTGCGTCAACTGGGACCCAGCCGGAGGCTGGTGAAAAGGGAGCCGGTTTGAGCCAAATTGAGAGGTTGCGGGGGCGGGCAAAAGAGTTGCTTGCCAGCAAAACGGTTGCCTTTGTGCTTGGTTTTCAGGCCGGGTGCCGTTCTGAAGAAGCCGAGGTGGCTTTTATTACCGAGCCCGCAGAGGCCGGGCGATTGATAGTTGACGGCACCTGTTCGCTGAACATCGCCAACTTTCTTCTCCGGGTGAAGGGGGCGGGTCGGGGTGCGGTGGTGGCGCGGGGCTGTGAGTCCCGGTCAATTGTGGTTCTCCTCCAGGAGCGGCAGGTGGTGCGGGAAAACCTCTACATTCTCGGGGTGGGATGTGAAGGGGTGGTGGTAAACGGGGAGAAGTCGGTTGCCTGCGTCAGTTGTCGGTGTCCTAATCCGGTGATTTACGACGAGATGATTGGTGAGCCGGTGCCGGTTTCGCCGGAGCCGGTGCCGGATGATTTTGAGCGGTTGAGCCCGGATGAGCGGTGGCAGGTTTTGCAGGAGGATATCCAGAGGTGCATTCGCTGTTACGCCTGCCGGCAGGTATGTCCGAACTGCTACTGTCCGGTCTGTTTTGTTGACAACACCATGCCCCAGGTGGTGGGCAGGACCCATAACCTTTCGGACAATATGGTTTTTCACATCGGTCGGGCGCTGCATATGGCGGGCAGGTGTGTTGAGTGTGGGGCGTGCCACCGTGCCTGTCCGATGGGGATTGACTTAATGCGTTTCAATCGGCGGGTGGCAAAGACGGTGAAGGAGCGGTTTGGTGCGGTAGCGGGGATGGACCTGAAGGAGGCGCCGGCGCTGACCGTTTTTAAACCGGATGACCCCCAGGAGTTTATCTACTGATATGGGTAAACCAAGGCAGGTTAAGAAAGAGGAACTCCGGCAGCGGCTTAACTCCTTAGCCGGTGAGGGGAAGTTGTTTGCGCCGGTGCGGGATAAAACGGGTTCGGTCTGGCGCCGGGTGGCAAGTGCTGAAGAGATCTGTTTGGAGGAGATAAACGTTCGGGAGCCGGCAAAGGTTTTTGTTTTTCCCCGCACTGAGGTGATGATGCGGTTTGATGAAAAAGGGTTACCGGAGGTGCCGGCAGATGTGCCAGAGCAGGTGGTTTTTGGTTTGCGCCCCTGTGACGGGAGCGCCGGTGCCTTTCTGGAACAGTTTTTTACCGGCGGGGACCGGGTTGACCCGTATGTGAAACGGCGCCGGGAGCGGACAGTTCTGGTTGGCGTTGCCTGTAATCGCGCCGAGCCTTCCTGTTTCTGTATGGCGGTGGGCGGTAGTCCCCAGGGAACACGGGGGCTGGATTTACTGCTTACCGATCTGGGCGAATTGTGGGTGGCGGAGCCGGTGACCGCGGCGGGGGAAAAACTGGTGGCGGAGATGCCCGAAGCGGAGGCGGCGGTGCTGAAAAAGAAAGAGGAGATTCGCCATCAGGTTGAGGCGCAGATGGAGTTTAAGGAGTTGCCCAAAGGGTTGGCGGAAAAACTGGCGCGGTGTTTTGAGCATCGGGTGTGGGACATTTTGGCGGCGAAGTGTGTAAACTGTGGCGTCTGCACCTTTCTCTGTCCGACCTGTCACTGCTTTGATGTTACCGATGAGACGGTACAGGGTAGGACCAGCCGGTGTCGGGTGTGGGACTCCTGTCAGTTTACCCTTTACTCCCAGCACGCCTCTGGGCACAACCCGCGGTTTCAGCCGGGGTCCCGGTACCGGAACCGGGTGATGGACAAGTTTAAGTACACGGTAGAACAGGTGGGCGCGATTTCCTGTGTTGGCTGCGGGCGGTGTATCCGGTTCTGTCCGGCCGGAATTGACATCCGGCAGACGGTGCTGCGGGTGAGTCAGGCGATTGCGGAGGAGTAGACGGTGATGAACCCCTATCTGCCGATTCCGGTGCGGATTGAGCGGGTGACGGTTGAAAACGACGCCCAGGACCTGAAGACATTTGACCTGGCGTTTGTTGAGGAGGCGCTGCGGGCGAACTGGCGTTTTGTACCGGGGCAGTTTGGTTTTCTGTCAATCGCCGGGGTGGGTGAGGCGCCGTTTGGGATCGCCTCGGCACCCCATGAGCGGCTTTTGAAGTTTACGGTTAAACGGGTGGGTTCTTTTACCACCGCTCTTCACGAACTGACAGAAGGGGCGGTAATCGGTTTACGGGGGCCGTTTGGCAACTGGTATCCGTTTGATTTGATGAAGGGCCGGGATGTGGTGATTGTTTCCGGCGGGTTTTCCTTCACCACTTTGCGGGCGACGATTGCCCATCTGCTTTTGCCGGAGAATCGTGGTGATGTTGGGGAAATTACCGTTGTCTATGGCGCCCGTTCACCCGGAGAGCTGCTCTACAAAGAGGAGTTGAAAGTGTGGGAGGGCCGTTCGGACATAAAGCTGGTTCTGTGTGTTGACCGGAAGAACGGTGCCGACTGGCCCCGAATTGAGGGGCTGGTACCCAATGTGCTTCAGGATGTGGCGCCGGCAGCGAACAACGCGGTGGCGTTGGTGTGCGGACCGCCGATAATGCTAAAGTTTACCCATCCGGTCCTGGAGAAACTGGGATTTCTCCCGGAGCGGGTGTTCCTTTCCCTTGAGAATCGGATGAAGTGTGGCATCGGCAAGTGTGGCCACTGTAACGTAGGACCGAAGTACGTGTGCAAGGACGGGCCGGTTTTCGCCTATGCCGAATTGCGCCAGTTGCCCAGGGAGTATTGAAAAGTGAGTCCGATTTGTTATCATTTGTGTCTTTTATGAGCGGTGCACCAGATAAACTTCTTGCCCAGATTGAACAGTTAAGCGGTCAGCGGGTTTCTGACTGCTATCAGTGCGGTTGCTGCACCGCCGGGTGTCCGATTGGCGAGTGGATGGACCCGCCACCGAGTAAGGCGATCCGGATTTTACAATTGGGGCGGGCAGAGGAACTGCTGGCGAGTGAAGGGATATGGCTCTGCGCCAGTTGTCTTGTCTGCGGTACCCGCTGTCCAAGGAATGTTGATTATGCCCGAATCGCCGAGGCGTGCCGGTTGATTGTTTTGCGCGGCAAGCGCAGTGTGGTTGACCCGGACAGTGTTACCGAATCCGACCTGGAGGATGTGCCGCAGCAGGCGTTTATTGCCAGTTTCCGGAAGTTTTCGGTATGAGATACCCTTATTATCCCGGATGTACTCTTTATTCCAAGGCCCGGAATCTTGACCGGTGTGGGCGCCGGGCGATGGCGACGCTCGGGGTGGAACTGGCAGAGATGTCTTCCTGGAACTGCTGCGGGGCGATTTACAACACCGGCAGCGACGACCTGGCCGGCCAGGTCGGTCCAATCCGGAATCTGGCCAAGGCCAGTCAGGAGGGAGAAAAACTGGTTACGCTGTGCGCCGCCTGCCACAACGTGCTGAAACGGGCACAGGAGCGGTTTTTTGCCCAGGGGAATGAACAGGAGCGACAGCGGCTGATTGATTTTCTTGATGAACCTTTTACCCGGCCGGTGACGGTTGTTCACTACCTTGAGGTCCTGAAGGAGGATTTAGGCTGGGCGGCGATTAAGGAGCGGGTGCAGCAGCCTTTGGGTTTGAAGGTTGCCTCTTATTACGGTTGTTTGATGGTCCGGCCCCGGGAGGTTTTGAAGTTTGACGATCCGGATAACCCGCAGGTGATGGACGAACTGATGGGGGTTCTTGGTGCCGAGCCGGTGCGGTTTGATTTTAAGACCGAGTGTTGTGGTGGTTATCTGGTGGTGAACCGGCGGGCGGTGGCGGTTGAGTGCTCGCGGCGGATTTTAGACAATGCCCGTTCGTGGGGGGCGGAGGTAATTGTCACCACCTGTCCGTTGTGTCAGTACAACCTGGAAATTGCTCAGCGGGGGCAGGGCCCGGTTATGCCGGTATTTTATTTTACCCAGTTATTGGGTCTGGCACTGGGTTTGGCACCGGTTGAACTGGGGTTTGAGGACAATAAACTTGACCCGGTGCCGTTTCTGAAGGAGAAAGGGTTAATTAAATGAGCGCGGAGAATCCAGTTCTGGTTAACGAAGAGCGGCGGGCGGCGGGCGGTAAGCGGAAACTGGGTGTTTTTATCTGCCACTGCGGAATAAACATTGCCGGTGTGGTTAAGGTTCCCGAACTGGTGGAAAGGGTAAAGAAGATTTCCGGGGTGGCGAGCGTTAAGGATTATGTTTACTGCTGTTCCGATCCCGGGCAGAAGATTATTCGCGATACAATTAAGTCGGAAGGGCTGGAGGGGGTGGTTGTAGCCTGCTGTTCCCCCACTCTCCACGAGGCGACATTCCGGCGGGCAGCGACTGAGGCGGGGCTGAACCCATATCTCTGTGAAATTGCCAATATTCGGGAGCAGTGCTCCTGGGTTACCGCGGACCGGGACGCGGCAACCGCCAAGGCAGAGGGCATTATTGCCACCATGCTTGCCAAGGTTGCCCGGGACCAGCCGCTGGAACGGTTGCGGGTTCCGATTGTGAAGCGGTGTCTGGTGGTGGGGGCGGGGATTGCCGGTATTCAGGCGGCTCTGGATGTGGCAAATGCGGGTTATGAGGTGGTGCTGGTGGAGAAGGAGCCGTCAATTGGCGGGCACATGGCACAACTGTCCGAGACTTTCCCGACGCTTGATTGTTCGCAGTGTATTCTGACACCCAGGACGGTTGAGGCGGGTCGCCATCCGAGAATTAAACTTTTGACCTACTCAGAGGTGGCGGAGGTCAGCGGTTTTGTTGGCAATTTCCGGGTGAAGATAAAACAGAAACCCCGGTACGTTGACATTGACGCCTGCACCGGATGCGGGATCTGTCTGGAGAAATGCCCGGTGCGGGTAGCGTCGGGTTTTGACCGGCAGCTGACCAGGCGCCGGGCGATCTACCGGTTGTTTCCCCAGGCGGTGCCGAATAAGGTGGTGATTGATGCCGAGAGCTGCCGCCAGTTACAGGGTAAGAAGTGCGGGGTCTGTGCCAAGGTCTGTCCGGCGAATGCGATCCGTTATGATGACCAGGAGCGTTTTATTGAGGAGGAGGTGGGTGCAATTGTGCTCGCCACCGGTTATGAACTGTTTGACATCAGTCGGGTTGGCGCTTACGGTGCCGGCGTTGTTCCCGACGTGATTGATGGGCTGGCGTTTGAGCGAATTCTCTCGGCATCAGGTCCTTTTGCCGGTGAGGTGCGGCGGCCCTCGGACGGCAAGGTGCCGAAGCGGGTGGTGTTTGTTCAGTGCGCGGGTTCTCGGGACAGCAATCAAGGGGTGCCGTACTGTTCCAAGATTTGCTGTATGTATACCGCCAAACACGCGTTGCTGTACAAGCACCGGGTGCACGACGGCGAGGCGATTGTTTGCTATATTGATGTGCGGACACCGGGGAAGGGGTTTGAGGAGTTTTATCGGCGGGCAACTGACGAAGGGGTGCAGTATCTTCGCGGTAAGGTGTCTAAAATTTTCCGCCGGGGGGATCGGGTGGTGGTTTGGGCAGCGGACACCCTGGCGGGCAAAAAACTGGAGATTGAAGCGGATATGGTGGTGCTGGCGAGTGCGGTTATCCCCAATCCCAGGGGGATAGAACTGGCACGACGGTTAAAAGTCGGCGTTGACGCCAACGGGTTCCAGTCCGAGGCACATCCGAAACTGCGACCGGTGGAGACGCTTACCGCCGGGTTTTTCCTCGCGGGATGCGGTCAGGGACCAAAGGACATTCCTGAAACGGTGGCGCAGGCTTCCGGGGCGGCGGCGAAGGTGCTGGCTTTGTTTGGAAATGAAGAGATGGAGCATGAACCGGTAATCGCTCAGGTTGATGAGGATGTTTGTGTCGGTTGTGGCAACTGCGAGCGGACCTGTGCCTATGAGGCGGTAAAGGTTGACCCCCGGCGGGGTAAGGCGATAGTGCAAAAGGCGATGTGTGAAGGGTGCGGGGCGTGTGCGGTTGCCTGTCCTTCCGGGGCGATGAATCTGACCAACTTTACCAAAAAGGCACTTGTTGAAATGGTGGATGTGGATTGAGTATGGCGCCGAATCAGGGAAGCAACAACAATAACAAAGTTGGGGCGGTTTTAGTTGTCGGAGCGGGGATCGCCGGCATTCAGGCGTCACTGGAGATGGCAGAGGCGGGGTTTAAGGTCTACCTGGTGGACAGGTCGCCGGCAATTGGTGGGGTAATGGCGATGCTGGACAAAACATTTCCCACCAATGACTGTTCAATGTGCATCCTGGCGCCGAAACTGGTGGGCACGGGGCGGCATCCGAACATTGAAATTATAAACGGTGCTGAACTGACCGGACTGGAGGGAGAACCGGGTAATTTTACAGTCCGCATCCGGCGTCAGCCGCGCTATGTATTGCTGGATAAATGCACCGGCTGTCTTGATTGCACCAAGGTATGCCCGGTGGCGGTGCCCGATACCTATAATCAGGGGCTTTCGTCCCGCCGGGCGGTTTACAAACTGTTTGCTCAGGCGATTCCGAATGCGGTGGCGATTGACAAAAACGAACACCGGGCACCCTGCCGGCTTGCCTGTCCGGCGGGTGTTAACGCCCAGGGTTATGTGGCGCTGATCCGGGAGCGGAAGTTTAAGGAGGGGTATGAACTGGTCCGCCAGCGGTTGCCGTTTGTGGGTGTCTGCGGTCGGGTTTGTCATCATCCCTGCGAGCAACAGTGTAACCGTAAGGATGTGGATGAACCGGTGGCGATTCGGACCCTGAAGCGGTTTCTTGCCGACTGGGTTCAGGAAAACGGGCCGTTGCCATACCCGGCGCCAGCGCCGGAAAACGGGAGGCGGGTGGCGGTGATAGGAGCCGGTCCGGCCGGGTTAACCTGTGCCCTTGATTTGCGGCTTAAGGGGTACTCGGTGACGGTGTTTGAAGCCGGCGAGGCGCCCGGTGGGATGATGCGCTGGGGTATACCGGCTTACCGTCTGCCCCGGAAGGTACTGGATGAGGAAATTAAGGCGATTCTTGATACTGGTGTGGAGTTGAAGTTAAACAGCCCGGTTACCAGCACCGCCGATTTGAAGCAATTACTGGCGGGTGGATATCAGGCGGTGTTTGTGGCGGTGGGCTGTTCCCGGAGCCGGCGGCTGGAGGTTCCAGGGGTGGAATTGGCCGGTGTTTTGCCCGGGATTGAATTTCTCCGGCGGGTGAACGGCGGCGAGCAGGGAATTTTAACCGGTCAGCGGGTGGTGGTGATCGGCGGTGGCAATGTGGCGGTGGATTGCGCCCTTTGTGCCCGGCGGTCTGGTGCGGTTGAGGTAACAATGGTCTGTCTGGAGCGCCGGGAGGAGATGCCGGCGCACGAGTGGGAGATTGCCGAGGCGCTGGCAGAAGGGGTTAAGATTATGCCCTCCTGGGGGCCGAAGGTGATTACCGGGGATAACGGTCGGGTTACCGGTCTGGAGACCGTTTTCTGCGTTCGGGTATTTGACGAAAGCGGCCGGTTTAATCCTCAGTTTGACCAGGGGAAAACCGGTTTTGTGCCGGCGGATGCGGTCATTATTGCCATCGGGCAGGAGGTGGCGGGCGATGGTTTTGACGGCGTTGAGCGGGGCCGGCTGGGGACATTTAAAGTTGACCCGGTAACCCTGGCGGTACCGGGGATGCCCGGGATTTTTGCCGGCGGTGATGGCGTGCGGGGTCCGGCATCGGTGATTGAGGCGGTGGCGGATGGGCATGAGGCGGCGCTATCAATTGACCGATTTCTCAGGGGTGAGAACCTGGCTACGGCAAGGCCAGAGCCGAAGCCGGAGCCGGCAAGGTTAGAAGAAAGCGCGCGCGCCCGGAGTGGTATCGGCAAAGAGGCCCGCCGGCCCGAGCCGGTTCTGGCGGTGGAAAAACGGCAGGATAATTTTGCTGAGATCAATTTGGGTTTTGACGAAGAAACCGCGGTCAGTGAAGCCCGCCGTTGTCTGGACTGCGGGGTGTGTTCGGAGTGTTTTCAGTGTGTTGCGGCGTGCGAAGCCAGGGCGATTGACCACAGCGAGACCCCCCGGGAACTGAACCTGCAGGTGGGAGCGGTTGTGCTGGCAGGCGGTTTCCGGGAGTATAAGCCGATAGATTCCGAATGGGGCTATCGTGATTCGCCGAATGTGGTTACCAGTTTGGAGTTTGAACGGATTTTGTCGGCGACCGGTCCTTATGAGGGTCATGTGCGCCGACCCGGGGATGGGAAACAGCCGAAAAAGATTGCCTGGGTGCAGTGTGTTGGTTCCCGGAGCCAGGAGCACTACTACTGCTCGTCGGTGTGCTGTATGTTTGCCACCAAAGAGGCGGTGATCGCCAAGGAGCATTGTGCCGGCGACCTGGAGTGCCACGTTTACTATATGGACATGCGCTGTTTTGGCAAGGGGTTTGAGCGGTATTACGAACGGGCAAGGGATGAATACGGCGTGGTCTTCCGGCGGTGCCGGGTGGCCAAGATTGTACCGGAGAATGGGGGTTGCGAAAACCCGTCCGGTAACCTGGTGGTCAGTTACGAAAACGAGAACGGCGAACTCCAGGAAGAGGTTTATGATATGGTGGTGCTTTCCAGCGCCCTGACCGCTGACCCGGATTACGCCCGGCTATGCGCTTCCATCAAGGTGGATGTTGACGAACAGGGTTTTGTCCGCACCGACCAGTTTTATCCGGTGGCGACATCGCGGCCCGGGGTGTTTGCCTGCGGTGCCTTAGTGGAACCCAAGGACATTCCGGAAACAGTGACCGAGGCGACCGGTTGTGCGGGTGCAGTGGCGAGTCTACTTGCCGAAGCCCGTAACACGCTGGTGAAGAAAAAGGAGTACCCACCAGAACGGGACGTCAGTGCTGAGGAGCCCCGGGTTGGTGTCTTTGTCTGTAATTGCGGGATAAATATCGGCGGGGTTGTCACCGTCCCGTCAGTAGTGGAGTTCGCCCGGACCCTGCCCGGTGTGGTTTATGCCGAGGAGAACCTTTTCACCTGTTCTCAGGACACCCAGGAGAAAATCCGCCGGGTGATTGTGGAGCAGAAACTCAACCGGGTGGTGGTTGCCTCCTGTACCCCCCGGACCCATGAGCCGCTTTTCCAGGAGACAATGCGGGAGGCGGGGCTCAACCCCTATCTGTTCACGATGGCGAATATCCGGGACCAGTGTTCCTGGGTTCATATGCAGTTGCCGAATGAGGCGACCGAAAAGGCAAAGGAGCTGGTACGGATGGCGGTGGCAAATGCCTGTCGGTTAAAACCGCTTTCCTGTTCGTCCCAACCCATTGTTCAGAAGGCGCTGGTTATCGGCGGTGGGCTTGCTGGTATGACCACCGCACTTGCCATTGCCGACCAGGGTTTTGAGGTGTTCCTGGTGGAAAAGGCAGCGGAACTGGGCGGAAAGTTGCGTCGGGTCCGATACAATCAGCGGGGTGAACGGATTGATGAGTTTCTGTCCGCTTTGGAACGGCGGGTTCGTACCCATTCCAACATTAGGGTTTTCACGGGTAGTGAGGTGAGGGCGGTATCGGGTTATGTCGGGAACTATCTGAGCCGGGTGGAAAGGGTTGATGGTAGTGATGTTCAGGATATCAAACACGGGGTTTTTGTGGTGGCGGTTGGGGCCGAGGAGTATCGCCCGAAAGATTTCTTCTACGGCGAAGACGAAAGGGTAATGACCCAGTTGGAACTGGAACAGATACTTACCACTCAGCCCGAACGGTTAGCCGGGGTGAAGAGTGTGGCAATGATTCAGTGCGTTGGTTCCCGGGATGCCGAACATCCGTACTGTTCCAGAATCTGCTGTACCGAGGCGATAAAAAATGCCTTGCACCTGAAAAAAGAGAATCCGAAACGGCAGGTTTATGTTTTCTACCGGGACATTCGCACCTACGGGTTTAAAGAGGCGCTGTATCAGGAGGCAAGACAGGCGGGGGTGATATTTATCCGGTTTGACCCGGATGTGCCGGAGCGGGCTTTAAGCTGGGAGAGGCGTAATGGTAAACTCCACGTCGCCACATTTGACCCGGTGCTTGGCAGACGGGTAGGGGTGGATGCTGACCTTCTGGTGCTTTCCGCGGGTGTGGTGCCAACGCCAGCACACCGGGAACTGGCACAGCTGTTAAAGGTGCCATTAAATGAAGACGGTTTCTTCCTTGAGGCGCATATGAAACTCCGGCCGGTTGATTTCAATACCGCCGGGGTGTTTATGGCGGGGCTTTGTCACAGCCCCCGGTTGATGGATGAAACGATTGCCCAGGCGTTAGCAGCGGCGGCTCGTGCCGGTGCGGTGATCAGTCAAACTGAGATTATGACCCAGGCGGTGGTGGCGCGAGTTAACCAGCGCTGGTGCGCGGGTTGCGGGGTATGTGAAAACGTCTGTCAGTATGAGGCGGTGCATCTAAACCCGGCGACCGGGAAAAGTGAGGTTACCGCGGTGCTCTGCCAGGGGTGCGGTGCCTGTGCCGCTGCCTGTCCCGCCAGTGCGATTGAACTGCAGGGGTTTGAGTCAAAACAGTTATTGGCAATGATAGAAGCGGCACTATGAGTGGAAAGTGAGGTGTCATTATGAACTACGAGCCCCGGATAGTCGGATTTTTATGTAACTGGTGTACCTATGCCGGTGCGGATCTTGCCGGTACTTCCCGAATTCAGTATCCCCCGAATATGCGGCCAATCAGAGTTATGTGTTCGGGTGCGGTGGACTCGGTTTATATCCTGCGGGCATTGCTGGAGGGGGCGGACGGGGTGTTTATCGGTGGCTGTCATCCGGGTGATTGTCATTATGTCTCGGGGAATTACAAAACCCGGCGGCGGATGGTGCTGTTCAATGCGATCATGCGGTCGTTGGGACTTGATGACGGACGGGTGTTGCTGCGCTGGATTTCGGCGGCGGAAGGCAAAAAGTTTGCCGAGACGATAACCACAATGACCGAGGAGCTCCGCCAGAAAGGCCCGAGTCCGTTCCGCAGTCTCTGGGAGGTGTAGGGTGGCAAAGATGGGAGTGTTCAAAGTTGACGACCACAATCCGGAACAGACGCTCCGGGATGTTTGCGCTCGCTGGCTCAAAGAAGAAAAACTTTCGGCGATTTTAGTTCCGGCGGTCTCCCCGCTCGGGGTTGTTGCTCCAGCGCTCGTCACCACACCGGAAGCGGTTAAACGGATCGCCCCTCTTTGTCCGGCGATGTCGGTAAACGGTGCCAATATTTTAATGGAAATTGCCCAGCATCCGGCGGCACCGGAAACCAGGGTCGGGCTGATGCTCCGACCGTGCGAACTCCGGGCGGTGGTGGAACTGGTGAAACTGAAACAGATAGCGCTGGACAATTTGATTTTAATCGGCATTGATTGTCCCGGGACTTATAAGGTGTCAGTATACAATCAGTTAAGCCAGAGTGATCCGGAGTTTAACAGCCGGTTTGTCAAAAGTCAGGGAGGGTATTTAAATGACGAGCGTTTACGGAGCGCCTGCCAGATGTGTGAGTTTCCCACACCGTTAGTGGCGGACCTGGCGATCGGCTTTTTGGGAATGGATCCAGCAAAGGAGATTTTCTTTGAAGCGGCAACCGCTAAAGGTGAGACACTTTTAGACGGGTTTGCCTTAGATTCCGTTGGTGAGGTACCGGCGGCGCGCCGGGAGTACCTGGCGGCGTTTCGCCGGGGACGGGAGGAGAAGGCGGCACAGCTCATCGCCCAGTTTGAACAGGTGGCGCTGGGACCGGAAAATTTATTGCGCTATTTTGCCAACTGCCTCAACTGCCACAACTGTATGCATGTCTGCCCGGTTTGCTACTGCCGGGAGTGTTTTTTTGAGTCGGAGGCGCTCAAGCGGGAGATGGATGAGACGGTGCGGCTGGCAAGACGCAAGGGTATTTCCCGGATGCCCGCGGGGACGATGCTGTTTCATCTGACGAGGATGAATCACATGATGACGTCCTGTGTTCAGTGCGGGATCTGCGAGGAGTCCTGCCCGGTTCAGATCGGTTTGAGTGTACTCTTCAAGAAGGTATCTCGTGCTGCCCAGGCAGAATTTGCCTATCTATCCGGTCGGTCGCTGGAGGAGCCGCTGCCGCTGACCACCTTCCGTGAGGATGAGTTCCGGACTGTTGGTGAAGGGTAAAAATGGAAGAGATTTTACTTAACGAACTGGACGGCGATTTCAAGTATCGGATCGCGGAGCGGATGGGTGACGCCAGTTTTCTCAACTGTTTTGCCTGCGGTTCCTGCACCGCTGCCTGCCCGGTGCGCCGTTTAGAGGAGAAATACAATCCCCGGCGGTTGGTGCGAATGGCAATTCTGGGGATGAAGGAGGAAGTTTACCGGTCGGAGTTTGTCTGGCTCTGTTCTTATCATTCTACCTGTCTTTACCGATGCCCGCAGGGCGTTAACATCGGTGAGGTGTGTGCAACGGTGGTGAAGTTGAGTGCCGGTTGTCCGGCGCCCCAAAAGGAGAATGAGGCAAAGGTGGACCCGGCTTTTCGGCAGGAGGTTTTGAAACGGGTTCCCGGGGTTTCGGCCTGTTTTGTCTGTGGTAGTTGTACCGCCGTCTGTCCGGAGGCGCTGGTGGACACCGAGAAGGACCCCCGACGGTTTATCCGAAAGGTGAATTTAGGGTTGCGGGAGGCGGCGTTTGCCGATCAGTTCAAGGACGTCTGCGCTACCCATTTTAAGTGCGAGAGCCGGTGTCCCCAAGGGGTCAAAATCAGCCGGATAATGCAGGTGCTGAAAGAACTGGCGATGGAAGACGGCTATACCTATCCCGAGTCGCTCAAAATGCTGGAAAGGCGGGCGGATGAGTGAGGTGGGTTCGGTGAATGCGGCGCTGGTGGTTGGTGGTGGTGTTGGTGGGGTACAGGTGGCGCTGGACCTGGCGGATGCGGGGTTGAAGGTGTATCTGGTGGAGCGGGCGCCGGCGATCGGCGGGTATATGGCGATGCTGGACAAAACATTTCCCACCAATGACTGTTCAATGTGCATCCTATCACCGAAACTGGTTTCCTGTGCCCGGCATCCGAATGTTGAACTACTGACTTTGAGCGAGGTTCTTGAGGTCACTGGTGAGCCGGGTAACTTTCAGGTCCGGGTCCGGCGTTATGCCCGCTCGGTGGACATTGACCGTTGCACTGGTTGCGGCAGCTGTTTGGAAAAGTGTCCGGTTAAACTGCCCAACGAGTTTGAGGGCGGGCTTTCCCAGCGCCGGGCGATTTACCGGCTCTATGCACAAGCAGTACCCAATGCGCCGACAATTGACCGTAAGGTATGTCTCAAGTTCACCAAAAACCGGTGCGGTAACTGCGAAAAGGTCTGTAAGGCAGGGGCGATTAATTACGCCGAAGAGGACCAGGAGATGGTACTCAATGTGGCGGCGGTTGTGCTGGCTACCGGCAGTGAGATCGTCAGCCCCCGGGTGCGGCAGGAGTTTGGTTATGGCCGGTTTCCCAATGTGGTAACCAGTCTGGAGTTTGAACGGATTCTCTCGGCATCTGGTCCATTCGGGGGGCACATCCAACGCCCTGGTGACCGCAAGGAGCCAAAGAAAATTGCCTGGTTACAGTGTTTTGGTTCCCGGGACGAGACGGTAAACAGGGGTTACTGTTCTTCGGTTTGCTGTATGTATGCGGTCAAGGAGGCGGTGATTGCCAAGGAGCATAGTCCAGAAGTTCAGCCGACCATTTTTTATATGGACCTCCGTGCCTTTGGCAAGGACTTTGACCGTTATATTGAGCGGGCGGAAAAGCAGTACGGGGTGCGGCTGGTACCGGCAAGGGTGGCCGAGATTCGCGAAATACCCGAGACAAAAGATTTGGTTGTTCGCTATGCCACAGAAAAGGGACAGAGGACAGAGCGGTTTGATATGGTGGTATTGTCCGGCGGTTTTATTCCTCCAGAAGCGGTTCAACTTTTAGACCAGCGTCTGGGGGTCCAACTTAATCAATTTTCCTATCCACTTGTTGACGTCTTCGCCCCGGTCAATACCACAAGGGCGGGTGTTTTTCTTGCCGGGAGCGATCAGGGACCAAAGGATATACCGGAGACGGTAACCCAGGCATCGGCGGCGGCGGCACAGGTTCTTTCCTGTTCCGGTGTTCCTGGTGCTGTGGCTAAAAAGGGTGATGGGTTCCGCAACGTTATCGGTGAGCCGCCGCGCATCGGTGTTTTTGTCTGTCACTGCGGAATAAACATCGGTGGGGTTGTCCGGGTGCCAGAGGTGGTGGAGTTTGCCCGTCAGTTACCTGGGGTGGTTTATGCTGAGGAAAACCTTTACTCCTGTTCCGCGGACAGCCTGGAGAAATTGAAATCCCGGATTGTGGAACAGAAACTTAACCGGGTGGTGGTTGCCTCCTGTTCACCCCGGACGCATGAACCGCTTTTCCAGGAGACGGTTGCGCAGGCGGGGCTGAACCCCCATCTCTTTGCGATGACCAACATCCGGGACCAGTGTTCCTGGGTGCACATGCAGCTGCCGGATGAGGCAACTGAAAAGGCGAAGGATCTGGTGGGGATGGCGGTCGCGCGGGTCCGGCGGCAGGAACCGCTGGCGCCAGTTAAACTGCCGGTGACCAAGGCGGGTCTGGTGATCGGCGGCGGGATTAGCGGGATGAGCGCGGCATTGGCTTTAGCCGATGCGGGGTTTGAGGTGTTCCTGGTGGAACGGGAAAATGAATTGGGCGGCATGGCAAGGAAAATCTGGCGGACAGTTGAGGGCGAGGATGTGCCGAAACGACTCGCCGGGTTGATTGAACGGGTAAGCACCCATCCCCGAGTTCGGGTGTTCACCGGGGCACGCATCGCCAGAATTGAAGGGTTTGTGGGTTCATTTACCACCACGGTGCGTCATAACACCGACCGCGGTGAGGAGGAAACAGAACTCCGGCACGGGGTGGTGGTTCTTGCCACCGGCGCCCGTTATCGTCAGCCCACTGAGTACCATTACGGTGCCAGTCCCCGGGTGAAGACCCAACAGGAGCTGGAGGAGATTATCGCCCGTCAGCCAGAGGGTTTAGACGACGCCCGGCTGGTGGTGATGATTCAGTGTGTTGGTTCAAGGGAGGAGGAGCGTCCGTATTGTTCAAGAATTTGCTGTGTTGAGGCGTTGAAAAACGCCATCGCCATCAAGGAGAGAAACCCACAGACTGAGGTGTTTATTCTCTACCGTGATATTCGCGCCTACGGGTTGAAGGAAAAATTTTATCGCCGGGCGCGAGAGATGGGGGTTAATTTCATCCGCTACACGCCGGACCGCAAGCCCGCAGTGAGTGCGACAAAAGAGGGGGTGCAGGTCCGGGTTTATGAGCCGGTTATCGGCGAGGAACTGGAACTGGTTCCCGACCTTCTGGTTCTTTCCAGCGGGGTGGTGGCGAACCCGGATGCCGCCGAACTGGCACAGATGCTCAAAGTGCCATTGCATCAGGACGGCTTTTTCCTTGAGGCGCACGCCAAACTCCGGCCGGTTGACTTTGCCACCGAAGGGGTGTTTCTATGCGGGCTCTGCCACTATCCCAAATTCATTGATGAGGCTATCGCCTCGGCGCAGGCGGCGGCGGGACGGGCGGTAACGGTCCTCGCCCGGGAGTTTATTGAGGGTGAACCCTATCAGGCGGTGGTTAACCCGCAACGTTGCTCTGCCTGCCGGATGTGTGAAACCCTCTGTGCCTACCGGGCGATTGAGGTAAAACTGATTGATGAACGTCAGGGCAGGTTTGCGGCGGTAGTTAACGCGGCGTTGTGCAAAGGGTGCGGTGCCTGTGCGGCGAACTGTCGGTCCCAGGCAATAGATATTAAGGGGTTTGCCAGCGACAATATTGTCCGGGAACTCAACTCCCTTCTTAACCTGCCGTCCGCTGCCAGCGGTGCCGAACGCAAGGCCGCGGTGGGCGGATAGCGGTCGGTCAGTAGCACCATGTCTTTCCGTTATCAACTGCTTGAGCACACCGCTGACCTGAAGGTGGCGATTTACGGCAAGGACCTACCTGAACTTTTTGTCAACGCTGCCCAGGCGATTTTTGACATCATGGTGGATCTGAACCGGGTTGAGGAGAAAACCAGCGAAGAGGTTTCGCTTAACTCGGGCAGTCTGGAGGAACTGTTTCTGGACTGGTTACGGGAATTGCTCTTCCGCTTCGCCACCCGGGGTTTGGTTTGCGCCCGGGTAGAGATGCAGAGTCTGGATCCGGAAAGGGGAGGTTTAACCGCCCGGCTCTATGGCGAATCCTACCAGATGGAGAAGCACGGTTTGAAGATAGAGATTAAAACCCCAACCTATCATCAATTCAGTTTGGTCTCAGGCGAGGCTGGTTTTGTCGCTACGGTGGTCTTTGACGTTTAGACCGGACGCTGGGGCGAAAGAGGCGAAATTTCCCGGAGCCGCTGGACCACAGTGGCAAAGGCATCTACCGCGTAGTCAATTTCTTCTTCGGTATTGTCCTCGCCAAGAGAGAACCTGACCACCGAGTTTCGGAACTGTGGTGGGAGGTTGAGCGCTTTGACCGTTGGTGATGGTTCGCTTTCGCCCGAAGCACAGGCCGATCCCGATGCCACCGCCACCCCTTCCAGGTCCAGACTGACGAGCAACGCCTCGCCTTCCACATAGGCAACGCTGAAGTGGCTGGTATTGGGCAGACGTTTTTCGGGGTGACCGTTTAACCGGACATCCGGGATGCGTTTCAGCACCGCCTGTTCCAGACGTTGGCGCAGGGCAAGCATTTTCCGGGCGTGTGCGGGCCACTCGGCTTTGAGGAGTTCGCAGGCGCTACCCATACCAACGATGCCGGTAATGTTTTCGGTTCCGGCGCGGAGGCCACCCTGATGATGGCCGCCGTGAATCAGGGGGTGAATTGGTGTTCCTTCCCGGATATAAAGCACCCCCACCCCTTTGGGGGCGTGAATTTTGTGGCCGGAGATGGTCAAGAGGTCAATACCCAGTTCATTTACATTCAGGTTCATCTTGCCGGCGGCGGAGACCGCATCGGTATGACACACCACCCCCTGTTCTTTACAGATTGCGGCAATTTCCTGGAGCGGCTCAATTGTGCCGATTTCGTTGTTGGCGAGCATTACACTGACCAGGGCGGTGTGTTTGGTAATTGCCCGCCGGACATCATCCGGGTCAACAACTCCGTAGGAGTCAACCGGTAGATAGGTTACCTCCCAGCCGTTGTCCTCAAGGTACTTGGCACTGCCCAGAATTGAAGCGTGCTCAATTGGGGTAGTGATGATATGCCGCCCCCGTTCCAGCATCCGGGCAACCGCCACGCCTTTTATCGCCCAGTTGTTCGCTTCGGTACCGCCGCTGGTGAAGAAAATCTCCTCGGGTCGGGCACCGAGAAAACCGGCTACCTGCTCCCGGGCCCGGGCGATTCCCTCTGCCGCCTCCCGGCCAAAGTAATGAAGATTGGACGGGTTGCCGAAAACGGTGGTGAGGTATGGTTCCATTGCCTTCCTGACTCGGGGGTCAATCGGGGTTGTGGAGTTGTTGTCCAGATAAACTCGGCGCTTCATTTTGCTTCTCCTTTTGTTCCTTTATTGTTTAACGGTGAATTTTCCAATGGCAAAAGGGGAGAACCTTTGCCATCGGGCGTCACGGAGGGGTGTTTTTTAAAAATCCCACCCCTGAATTCATAGATAAATATCATTATCGCCCCGATTACAACAAAGGCATCGGCAAGGTTGAATGTGAACCAGCGCAAGCGGAGGGAGCGCAGTTCAAAGTCAATAAAATCTATTACATAGCCCAGCCGCAGCCGGTCAACGAGATTGCCAAATGCTCCACCCAGCACCAGACCGTAAGCCCAGTCCAGCCAGGTGCTGCGGTTTTTTACCGCCAGAAATAGCACTACCACGACGCCGACGCACTGGAGGAGAAAATGCACCCAGGGCGGGCCAAAGGTAAGCCCGAAAACGCCCCGCGGATTGGTGGTGAATGATAACCGCAGGATATCGCCAAGCACCCGGACCGGGGCTTCACTCTCCCGGCCCGCGAACATACCGTATACCAGCATCTTGGTTAACTGGTCAAGAAACAGGGTGATGATGGCGGTCCAGACAAACGAGCGGCGCAGGACTGCCTTCATCAAACCCGGCGCTCGGTGTCCGCCACCAAACGATCAAGGGCGTCCGAGTTGTAAACCCGGATGTGGTAATGCTGGGCGAACTGTTCGGCGTCTTCCGAAAGACGAGGGGTGGCGATGAGGATGATGTCCTGGGCATTGACATCGTAAGCCTTGGCGTAAAGTTTTATTACCTCTTCCGAGTCTACCCGATTGTCACCGGCAACGAAGCCGACGACAATCCGGTGTTCCAGGGGCCCGGTGCGTTTTGTAGCAAGCATGTCCACGGTGTGTTCGGCGCCAGACCGGCCGCTGATTTTTACCATCTCCTGGACGTCATAACCCTCGCGGGCGAGTAGTTCTTTGACCCGGGCCCGGGGAATCTGCTCCTGGTGGAGTTTGCTCACCTCGGCCGGATTGAGCAGATAGCGGTAGAGAATTAGTTCCCGGACATCCCCTTTTTCATAGGTGTGGGAGCAGGAACGGCAGAGCCAGCGTTCAATTGGTGTCCGGGTCAATTCCCGGCAATCCTCGCATCGGTAAGGCCTCCCGAGGTCGTCATAATCACTGCCGAGCAGGGTGAGTTCATTCCGGCATTTCGGGCAGATGCGGGTGCCGCTGCGGTTGAAATCCTCAGCCGGCGCGGTCCAGTTGCAGGTCCGGTGGCGTAACAGTCGGATGCGGACCAGGTGCTGGGAGCCGCACTTCGGGCAGACAACGGTAAACTGCAACTCACGGGAGTTGCAGGCAGGGCAAAAGAGAATTCTTTCGTGGAACTGACGCTCCAGATAGCCTAGCCGGCACAGGTCTTCAAGCAGGCGCTGGCTGTAGTCCGGGTCAACACCCAGGTGGTTCTCCACCAGCGGATAACTCACCCAGCTCACCTGGCGCGGGGAGAAAATCGGGTCCAGGCTGGCAATGTCTTTATTGATGAGCATTTCAAAAAGGCTTAAGACCTTCGGGTCATTTATCACTTAGCCTCCTTTGCCTAACAAATAAATTATATAAGAAAATCGCACACTCGTCAAACAATAGGCGCGGGGTAATTTTTCCCCAGAGTTTGTTTTGGGGCGGTTTTAACGGCTGAAAAGGCGGGCGAGCAGGGGTGCGATCAGAAGTGCGGGGAGCATGTTGAGGATTTTAAAGCGTTTTATCTCCAAAAGATTGATGCCGAGTCCGATCAGGACAAGGCCGCCAGCAGCGGTCATTTCCGCAGTCATTGTGTCGGTAAGAAGGGGCTGGAGCAGGCGGGCGAGGAGGGTGAGTCCACCCTGGTAGATAAGGAGCGGAATGGCCGAGAAGAGGACGCCGATACCCAGACCGGCGGCGAGGGCAATAGAGGCAAATCCATCCAGGAGCGATTTGGTAAAGTAGAGGGTTGGGGTTTTACCAA
>FMJZ01034587.1_pt1 | contig 20586 bp, 33 predicted proteins | sample 1987881 | NCBI WGS metagenome assembly FMJZ01 (sample SAMEA4378227, study PRJEB15110) | soil metagenome | biome: soil; feature: Field; material: Soil | place: India | collected 2015-03-11 | depth 0 m
CAATACGCTTACGAGCGGCTGATCCCCGGCGGCCAGCGCGAGGCGGCGCGCCTCGCCCGGATTGAACCGTCATACAGCGGGGTGGTGCTCTTTCTCGGCGTTGAGGGCGATTTTCCGCAGTTAGCCCACCACAACATCTTCTTTGGCGGCGACTATCCGGCTGAGTTTCAGGCGATCGTGCGCGAGCGTCGTCCCGCCCTCGATCCGACGGTGTATATCGCTGCGACGTGCCGCTCCGACCCGGCGCATGCCCCACCCGGTCACATGAATCTGTTTGTGCTGGTGAATGCGCCGGCTGATGATGGCCGGATCGACTGGGAAGCCGTGCTGCCGGCTTACCGCGATCACATCATCGCCAAACTTGAGACGATGGGCTTGCGCGGTTTGCGGCATGCCATTCGCTACACCCATCATTGGACGCCGCGCGATCTGGCGCAGCGCTACAATGCCGCTTTTGGCGCTATCTATGGCATCAGCTCCAATTCCCCGTTTGCCGCTTTTGCCCGTCCGCCCCTGCGCGCGCGCCGGGTGCGCGGCCTGTATTTCGTCGGTGGCGGCACCCATCCCGGCGGCGGTATCCCGTTGGTCTTGCTTTCAGGGCAAGCAGTAGCGGCCCGGATCGCGGCTGATATGCCGGTGTAAACAAAAAACACTTTACACTCCTGTAGTTGTGCCTGACGAATATTTAATAGCTTTTTAACCTTCCGATGGCTGATAGTACAAAGAATTGTGTTTTATCATCGTTAAGTTACGATTAAGTACTTGATTTTTGACCTTCAGGGTGCTATGATAAGGCCGTAGCCTCGAGAGAATATCAGAAACCGGAAGGAGGAACCAACCACTTAGGTGCAACCGGAAAGCAAGCGCTTCATCTCTAATGTAAAGAGTTATGTGTGGGTAAGTCTAGAGAGATGAAGCGTAAGTTCGGAGAAACGACCGCCATCGAAAAAGAAGGTAAGGATGATGGGGTCGGGGAGACGAACAAACAAGCGCCAGATTACTGCTGAGTAATCGGATGCTCTGCGAGCCGTACGGTTGCCTCCCAAACAAACTCACCGCGTTGGGTAAGAAGGAGCTGCTGTCCCACGCTGGATGGTGAGATAATCCAATAGCAAAAGCTAGCCCGGCGCATAATCTGCTGAAGGCGGAGCAGCTAAAGGACCTGTGAGGGTACGGTGGTTTGGAACCTTCTTGCCGCTCTGGTGGACTCTCGAGGCGGTTGGTTTCCAAGAGGGTTTAACGTAGGCGGGTAATTAAGTTGATCCGTTTAGTCGCGATGCGGTAGGCAACTACCGCATCTGCGTTTTTATGCTGGCATAGGTGGAACGCTGCACCCCTACGCCATCGTCCAGCCGCCATCGACGGCCAGCGTCTGTCCGGTGATGTACGATGCTACCGGCGATGCAAGGAAGAGCACGGCGGCGGCGACCTCTTCTGGTTTCCCCAACCGGCGTAACGCGATAATATTCGCGCTCCACTCTTGGATCGGTTTGGGAATGGCCTGTACGAGCTCTGTTTCGATCATTCCCGGTGCGACCGCGTTGACGGTGATCTGCCACGGCGCCGCTTCACGGGCTAAGGCACGCGTCAGCCCGATGATCCCGCCGGCTGCCGCGGCAAAGTCGGCTTGGCCGGGAAAGCCAGAGGATCCGTAGAGCGCAGCTACATTGATAATCCGTCCGTAGCGCTGTTGCATCATCGGGCGTAGTGCGGCGCGGCAGGTGTGATAGACCCCGCTCAGGTTGGTTTGGATCGTTTGGCGCCAACGCTCGCTGCTCATCTCGCTCAGCGGGCCATAATCGGCGATCCCGGCGCTGTTGATCAAGATATCAAGCTGGCCCCACCGCTCGAGTGCTGCATTCACCAATGCAGGCCCACTGTCAACTTCGCGGACATCGATTGCCAGTGCTGCAGCTTCGCTGCCAAGCGATTGGGCCACGGCGACAATGCTGGCAGCAGCAGGCTCGTCGTGATGGTACCCTACCAACACCCGCGCGCCATGCCGGGCAAGGCCGCGCACAATCGCTTGCCCAATCCCTCCCGACCCGCCGGTGACGATTGCTACTTGTCCGGTGAAGTCGATCATAGTTGCTTCTATCCCGTTCCTTGGTACGGTCATTGCCGTGCAACAACCCTACGGCATCACCCAACCGCCGTCGATGGTCAAGACATGGCCGGTAATGTACGAAGCGCGTGGCGAAACGAGAAACCGGATGGCGGCAGCGACCTCTTCTGGGCGGCCAAACCGGCCCAACGCGATCGCTTGCAGCGCCCATGCCCGTAACGCTTCCGGCACGGTTTCCACCATATCGGTTTCGATATAACCGGGAGCGACTACATTGACGGTAATGCCGTCACGAGCAACTTCACGGGCGAGCGAACGGTTCAAGCCGATAATGCCGGCTTTGGCGGCGGCATAATTCGTTTGGCCGACATTGCCGGCCAGCGCCGCTAGCGAACTGACCGACACGATCCGGCCATAGCCGGCAGCGCGCATAGCTGGTAGAACGGCGCGACAACAGAGAAACACCGAGGTCAGATCGGTTTCAATCACCTGTTGCCATTGCTCAGGGCGCAGGCGGGCCAGTGGCGCATCGGCAGTGATACCGGCATTATTGACCAGCACATCGATCCGGCCCCAGCGTTCTAATGCTGCTTGCACCATGCTTGCCACTGCCCGCTCATCGGCAACGTTGGCCTGATAAGCGAACGCATCACCGCCATTGGCGACAATTTCAGCCGCCAAAGCTTCAGCCGCCGAGGCGCTCCGCTGATAGTTGATCAATACGCGCGCCCCAGCAGCAGCCAGCTCAATGGTTGTGGCGCGCCCGATCCCGCGCGCGCCACCGGTAATAATGGCAACCTGCCCCTGCAATTCCATAGCATTCTCTATACCGGTTGCATAGCCGTCAATGCCCGGACATCCTCGAAGGTAGCGACGTTGATCAAGCGTGCTGCTGGCGCAATCCGGCGAATCAAACCGGTCAATACCCTCCCCGGTCCGATCTCGACGAAGGTGTCGATCCCCATCGCCACCATGTGCTGTACCGACGCGATCCAACGTACCGGCGCTACCACTTGCGCAACCATCTCGCGCCGCACATCATCGGCATCGCGGAGCGGTTCAGCCGTGACATTGGCAATCAGCGGAATATCCAGATCGCGGACGGTCGCATTGGCAATCGCCTGCGCCATGCCTTCGGCGGCCTCGACCATCAAGGGGGAATGGAAGGCTGCGCTGACTTTGAGGGGAATCACCCGTTTTGCGCCGCGACTTTTGGCGAGCAGACTGGCATGTTCGACGGCCACCACACTGCCGCTGATCACGAGCTGGTCAGGAGCATTGTAATTGGCGATGACAACGGTGCCGTGTAGTTGGTTGTTGTGTTGCAGCGCCGCACTGACCTCTTGGCAGATCTGTTCGAGGATGCCGGCATCAAGCCCAATGACGGCGGCCATACTGCCATCGTGAGCGGCGGCCATCAATTCGCCCCGGCGGCGCACGAGGCGCAACGCTGTGGTGAAATCCAATGAACCGCCTGCAACTAAGGCCGAATATTCGCCAAGGCTGTGGCCGGCGACCGCAATTGGTGGTTCGAGCCGGTCGCCCAATAGTTCGCGCATCGCGGCTAAGAGGGCCATGCTGGTGGTGAGGAGCGCCGGTTGCGCATTCTCAGTGGCGGTGAGGTCGGTTTCTGGCCCGCTAAAGCACAATTCACTCAACCCGAAATCAAGCGTCTCGTCCGCAGTGGCAAACATCTGGCGTGCTGCTGCCGATGCCGCGATCAAATCGCGCCCCATGCCAACTACCTGCGATCCCTGACCCGGAAAGACCCATGCAATGCTCATGGTTGGCCCGCCTTCTCCTTCCCTGCCAGCGCTTTGCCCTCCCCCTCGGCGCGTGCGCCAGCGTGACCGCTCATCGTCCGTGTTAGCTCGCTATAGCTTCTGGGCCGCTCATTACGGCTCAGCAAACCCCTTACCGCGCCGGACGGCCCCAGCGTACTACGCCCGACCCCCACGTTAAGCCGCCGCCAAATGCGGTGACTAAGACATAGTTGCCAGATGTAATCCGGCCCTGTTGGGCAGCTTCGTACAGGGCAATCGGAATGGAAGCCGCCGACGTGTTGCCATACCGGTCGAGATTGATCATCACCCGCTCAGGCGGAATTTCGAGCCGGCGCGCGACTGCATCAATAATCCGCACGTTGGCTTGGTGCGGGATCACCAGCGCAATCTCGTCGATCGTCAACCCAGCCGCTTGCACCACCTGCATCGCTGAATCGCTCATCTCACGCACGGCGTGCTTAAAGATTTCACGCCCATTCATGTAGACATATTGCCGGCCTTCAGCTAGCAACTCGGCTGTGAGCGGCATGCGCGTGCCGCCGGCATCAACCGCCATGAGGTCTTCGAGGTTGCCGTCGGCGCTCAGGTTGGAAGCGATCAGGCCAAACGGCTGATCGGTCGCTTCCAGCACCACTGCGCCAGCGCCATCACCAAACAGGACACAGGTGTTGCGGTCGTCCCAATTGATATAGTGGGTAAAGATATCGGCCCCGATCAGCAAGAGGCGGCGGCTCACTCCACTTTTGATCAGGCTCGTGGCGACGGTCAGTCCGTAGACGAAACCGCTGCACGCCGCCGCCAGATCAAACGCGGTCGCCCGTGGGATGTTCAGATTCGCTTGCACCGTGCAGGCGGTTGCGGGGAACGGTCGATCAGGGGTGCAGGTAGCGACGATGATTGTATCAATGGTCGCCGCATCGACTCCTGCCATCGCTAGCGCCTCGCGTCCGGCGGCGGTTGCGAAGGTTGACGTGCTCTCACCGGGACTAGCGACTCGGCGTTCACGGATGCCGGTACGGGTATGGATCCACTCATCAGAGGTGTCAATCCGTTGTGCCAGCTCATCATTCGTGATCACGCGCGAGGGGACGGCCATACCCCAGCCGATCACTGCCGCGTAACGTTCCCTGCTCACCCTCACGGCCTTTCTATCTACGGTAAAAGGCTGCCGAACCGATCCGATCGGCAGGCAGCCCCTTCATGCCTGTGGACCCTGTACGTGTCGCGATCCAAGCGTAACTGACTACTCAGCGTTCACTTTCAGGACCTGCCGGCCCTTGTAGTAACCGCACGACAGGCATGCGCGATGCGCCCGCATCAATTCGCCGCAGCGCGGGCAAGTTACCATAACCGGCGGTGTCAATGCCAGATGTTGCCGCCGGTTGCCGCGCCGGTGGCGCGATACTTTTCGCTTCGGTACTGCACCCATGATTTGGTACTCCTCAGTTTTGGTTCCGTTGTCGCTCCGCCCATTCACGCAGCGCAGCGAAGCGTTCATCGACTGGAGCGTCGTCTTCCTCAATGCCTTCCGACTCAACCGTATAGTTAACCGGTTGGTCGCGGTACGCCGGCGCGACCGGGTTCATCGGCAAGCTGATCAGCGCGTAGCTACGAATTGCTTCACCCACATCGATATGGTGCAGCTCATCGAGCATAAACGGATCATCTTCCACCGGTTTTGGCAATCGGTGCCCGTTCACCACATCGACCACGGCGTAAAACTGATCGCTGAAGTCGAGATCAAGCTCGTAATCAAACTGTTCAAGCGAGCGCACGCAGGTGAGGGTGACAACGCCGTGAACAGTCACTTGTGCGTACACACCGGCCGCCGTGCGCGTCAAACGGAGGCGACCGCTAATATTGCGCAACGTCAGATCGTCATCGAGCCGCAGCACCGGCTCGGTAAACGAGATATCACGTCGCGCTCCCATCTCTTCGCGCAGCAGTTGCGCGAGATTAAACCGTAGAGCTGTCATAACATTCACCTGTGGCGCGCCATTGGCCCCGCCACAAGCTCCGAATTATAGGCGAGAGAGTGGCGGGTTGTCAAGCACCCGGTTGGCACTTATCCAGCGCATGCAAGCCATTTCGCACACTCGTGAGCAACTTGCTCAGCCGCTCATCGAGTTCTTCCAATACTTGCCGAGCGTAGGCATCAGCGCCGGCTCGTACCTCAGCGGCTTCCTGTTCGGCCTGTTGCAGCAGGCGCGCGCGCTCCGCTTCGACAGCCGCCAACAAACCGTGCTCGCTCAGCACCTCTTGCACGCGGGCTTGCGCAGCAGCGAGCAATTGCTCTTGCTCGGCGATAATCCGGCGGGCGCGCTGGATCTCTTCGGGAATGACTGTGCGCATCTGGTCGATGATCTCGAGTACGCGACCTTCATCAATCAGCGTGCGCCCGCCGCTGAGGGGCAAGCGAACCCCGGCAGCGATCACCTCTTCCAATTCATCAATCAGATCATCCAGCTCGATGGCGATCACCCCCTCTGCGCGAACTTTTCCCGTAAGGCCGCAACAACCACCGGTGGCGCAAACTCGACCGGATCGCGCCCTAGGCTTGCCATTTCACGCACAGCCGTCGAGCTGATATGCGCGAATGGTCGCCCGGCCATCAGCACCACCACTTCAATCTCGGGATCGATCGTCTGATTGACCTGCGCCATTTGGAACTCGGCTTCAAAATCGCTTCCGGCGCGCAGGCCACGCACGATGGCGCATGCGCCAACCTCACGCGCAAATTCAACCGTGAGGATGTGATAGCTCATCACTTCCACATTGGCGAGGTCAGCGGCCGTCGCTCGTAATAATTGCAAGCGCTCTTCGGTTGAAAACAGCAACCGCTTTTGTGGTCGATCGAACACGGCCATGATGACCCGGTCGAAGATGCGCGCGGCGCGGCGGGCGATATCAAGGTGAGCGTAGGTGACCGGATCGAAACTGCCGGGATAGATGGCGATGCGCATGGCTTACCCTTCTTGTTCCGGCGTAGCGGTGGTCGCGAGTTCGTAGATCGAAAAACAGGAATCGCCCAGCCGGCGAAATTTGATCCGGTGCAGACCGGGATACGCATCGGCGATCGCGACGCGGGGGGAATGCCCGACGATCAGCAAACTACCCTCTTTGCCAACGCCACTGCTCGCGACGAGCTGCATGGTCGCCTCGATCGCTGGATCAGCATACGGCGGGTCCATGATGATTATATCATAGCGTCCAACGCCGCGCTGACGATGTAAAAAGCGATCAACCGGCATATGATGGATGCGCGCTTGCTGATCAAAACGAGTATGGCGCAGGTTTTCGGCGATGATCGAGCAGACGTGGGCATTGCGCTCGACGAAATCGGCGCTGTCAGCCCCACGGGACAAACATTCGATGCCAAGCGAGCCGGTGCCAGCGTAGAGATCGAGCACGGCGCCGCGAATTGGCCCGTACCCTTCCAGCACGGAAAAGAGCGCCTCTTTGACTCGATCCAGCATAGGCCGGGTGCCAAGCCCTTTCGGCGCTTTTAGGCGATGCCCTTTGGCTTTTCCGGTGATCACGCGCATGCCAACCGCCCGGTGAATGATAATGCATAGCAGACGGCCGGGTCGCGGACCGTCTGCCTGCTTGCATCGCTGCGATAATCGCTGATGTCTGCGTTAGCGCTTGGTATACTGAGGCGCCTTGCGCGCGCGCTTGAGACCGACCTTCTTCCGCTCTTTCGCGCGCGGGTCGCGGGTGAGCAGGCCAGCCTGCTTGAGCTTTGCGCGCAGCTCGCTATCGTAATCGAGCAGGGCGCGGGCAATACCATGGCGCACCGCGCCGACCTGCCCGGACACGCCGCCCCCCTTGACCTTCACCAGTACGTTAAACGTGTTGAGGTGATTGGTCAACACCAGCGGCAGCCGCAGATTGCGCTGGAACAGATCGCGATTGCCGAAGTAATCTTCCGGCTTCTTACCGTTGACGATAAAATCCCCACTGCCGGGGAAGAGGCGCACCCGCGCCACCGCCGTCTTGCGGCGGCCGGTGCCCTGATAGTAGCGCTTGGCTTCCATTCCTTCTCCTCACCACCTGTGCGCCGGGTATGGCGCGTGCTCGTGATCAACGCGCGCGGGCGCGAGTTTGCAGTAACAACGGCCCACGCTGCACTAGCGCGGGATGTAGGGCTTGGGCTGCTGCGCAGCGTGCGGGTGGTTCGGCCCAGCGTAGATGCGCAGTTTGGTCAGCAACCGGCGGCCCATCCGGTTCTTCGGCAGCATCCGCTTGACGGCTAGCCGCAGAACACGATCCGGGCTCTTGGCCAGCATCATCTTGTACGGGGTAGCCTTAATGCCACCCGGATACCCAGTGTGCCGATAGTAGATCTTCTGATCCGGCTTGCGCCCGGTCAACACAATCTTCTCGGCGTTGACCACAATCACGAAATCACCGCCGTCGATCGACGGGGTATACGTCGGCTTGTGCTTGCCGCGCAGCAGCGTACTGATCTGCGTCGCCAACCGGCCGAGCACCTTCCCGCTCGCATCAATCACGTACCAGTCGCGCTGCACTTCTGACGGTTTCTGATGATAGGTCTTCACAGCACCTATTCCTCGTGTACGTAGGACGAAGGCTGTTCGACCTTCGTCGTGCCATTTTGCCGTTCTATTGGTTCAACCCAGCGAATAAGGCCGGGCGGGTAGCGCACCGCCGTGAGCGTCAATCCGTGCGCTGGGGCGGTTGGCCCGGCCAGCCGGCGATCACGGCTGGCCAATACCTCGCCAAACTGATCGACGGTCATCCGCCCACGCCCAACAAGCAGCAGCGTGCCGACGATCATCCGCACCATATGTTGCAGAAACGCATGTGCCGCTAGCTCGATGGCTAATAACCGCCGGTCAAACCACTCCCGCTCAACGATCCGGGTCCAGTGCATTGTCCGCACCGTCGAGCGTTGGGTTGGCGTGGCCGTTGTGAAGGCGGCAAAATCGTGCGTTCCCTCCAATAGCCGAAGCGCTGCAGTCATTGCCGGCACATCAAGCGATCCTGCATAATGCAGCGCCTGATGGCGGAGTTGCGGCAATGGCGCCGGCGCACAATCGATCAGATAGCGATATTCACGCTGCAGAGCGCTAAAGCGCGCGTGAAAATCGCGCGGCGCTTCACCGACATTCTGCACCGCCAGATCAGTTGGCAGATGCGCATTCAGGCCACGCCAGATAGTAGCGAGTGAATGGCGAGTGTCCGTTTGCACATGCGCCACCTGCCCAGAGGCGTGGACCCCGGCATCGGTGCGTCCTGCCAACACAATCCGGCGTTGTTCCTGCGTCAGCGCCTCCCATGCCGATTCGAGCGCGCCTTGCACCGTGCGAATGTCGGTTTGCCACTGCGATCCGGCGAAATCGGCGCCGTCATAGGCTAGCAGCAGCGCAATCGTCCGCATCAGACCAACTCGATCAAGGCCATTTCAGCCCCATCGCCGCGGCGCGGGCCGAGCTTGGTAATCCGCGTGTAGCCGCCATTGCGCCCGCCGTAAGTGGTCGGCGCAAAGGTAAACAGCTTGCGCATCGCGTCCTTGCTGGCCAGCTTCGAGAGCGCCATCCGGCGCGCATGCGGCGTATCCTCGCGCGCAATCGAGAGCAATTGTTCAATTTCAGGCTGGACCGCGCGCGCCTTGGCCAGCGTCGTCTTAATCTTCTTGTGCTCAATCAGGGCGATCATCAGGTTACGGTAGAGCGCCTTGCGGTGCTCATACGACCGCCCCAGCAATTTTCCGGCATGTCGATGTCGCATGATCGTATCCTCTTAGTGCGACGCCCCATTCGCAGGCAATCGCGGAATATAACCCCGTTCGATCAACTTATCGCGAATCTCTTCCATCGATTTCTGGCCGAGATTGCGCACCGACAAGAGCGCCTTCTCGTCCATCTGCAACACCTGACCGATCTTGGTGATTTCGGCCCGCTTCAGGCAGTTATACGTGCGGGTCGAAAGTTCCAACGTCTCGATCGAGGTGTCATAGACGCTCGCTGGAATCTCCAACCCATTCGCTTCAGGCTGGGCTTCCGGTTCAGCGGCCAGCCGGTTGAAATTCGCGATCGTCGTGTTGTAATGCACCAACACCCGAGCCGCATAGTCGAGCGCATCGACCGGTCGCACGGTGCCGTTGGTCCACACCTCAAGAATCAGGCGGTCGAAGTCAGTTGCTTGGCCGATACGGGTGTTTTCCACCATATAATTCACCCGCGGCACCGGCGTAAAGATCGCGTCGATCGGAATCTCACCCAGCGGGAGGATTCCGCGCTGATCAGCCGACAGATAGCTGCGACCGCGCTCAATCGTTGCCACCAGCTCAAACTGCGCCTGCGCATGTTCGAGGGTGCAGATATAGTGATCGGGATCAACGACCGCCAGCCCCTCTGGCAAAACCAGATCGGCTGCCGTCACGATGCCCGGCCCCTGTTTCCGGATCGTCGCGGTTGCCGTGCCTTCGTGGCGGCCACGCAGGTGGATGCCTTTCAGGTTCAGAATGATCTCGACCACTTCCTCGGTCACGCCGGGGATGGTATCGCTCTCCTGATAGACACCGGCAATACGCACGCGGGTAATCGCCGATCCGGGAATGGCGGTAAGCAAGACGCGCCGCAGCGCGTTGCCGAGCGTATGTCCATAGCCCGGATCGAGCGGCTCGATTTTAAAGCACCCAAAGGTCTCGGTCGTCTCGACAACCTCAATCTTTGGTTGAGCGATATCGAGCACGGCTGCCTCCCATTTCTTCGTTTGCATCCCGCAGACGGGAGCTACTACCGGCTATAGAACTCGACGATCAACTGCTCGTTGATCCCGGCCTCAGCATCTTCACGGCGCGGCAGCGAAACTACCGTGCCCGAAAGGTCAGCCGCATTCAGCCGGAGCCATTCGGGGGCGCGGTGCTTGTTTAACGCGCCGCTATCGACCAGATTCTTGAAATAGGTGCGGCTGCGGCTCTGCGGGCGCACCGCGATCACTTGCCCAACCTTCACGGTATACGACGGGATATTTGTCTTGCGACCATCAACAACGATATGTCCATGATTCACCAACTGGCGAGCCTGCGCGCGCGTCGTGGCGAACCCAAGCCGGTACACCACATTATCGAGCCGGCGCTCGAGCAAGCTCAGCAAATACTCGCCGGTCACGCCGCTGCGGCGCGACGCCTGCTCGAACAAACGGCGGAACTGGCGCTCAAGGACGCCGTACAGAAACTTTGCTTTCTGCTTTTCGCGCAACTGCATCCCATAGTCGGACAACTGCCGGCGACGGGCGGCAGCACCGTGCTGGCCCGGCGGATCCGACTGCTTGTTCAGAATGCGCTGTCCTTTTTCGGTGATTCCAATCCCCAGCCGCCGGCTCACCTTACCGACGGGGCCTGTGTATCGCGCCATAGTCTTCCTTATCCTTTGTCAATATCACGAACGCAGGGAACGCTGCGTTCCACTTTGCACGCCTGTGAGATGGGCGCCGGCGCTGCTGCTTGCACGCGCCACCGCAGTGGGCGTCCGGGAACAATGCCCTCCGGTTCCAGTTGCGGTCGTCTCACAGTGACAGACCGAATACGTTGTCGCTACCCATCACCGAACCGTTGCGCTTACACGCGGCGGCGCTTGGGCGGGCGGCAGCCGTTGTGCGGAATGGGTGTCACATCGGTAATCGCCGTGATCTGCAAACCGGCGGCCTGCAACGACCGGATCGCGGCCTCGCGGCCAGCGCCGGGGCCCTTCACAAACACCTCAACTGACCGCATGCCGTTTTCCATCGCCTTGCGGGCAGCGTTCTCGGCAGCCACCTGCGCAGCGTAAGGGGTGCTCTTGCGCGAGCCTTTGAAACCGCTCTGGCCGGCGCTCGCCCAACACACCACCGCACCCTGCGGATCGGTAATCGTCACGATCGTATTGTTAAACGTGCTTTGAATATGCGCCTGACCCCGCGGCACATTCTTACGTTCGCGGCGCTTGCCGCGCTGGCGTGCCGTCGTCGTGGTCGCTTTTCCCTTCGCGGGCATGCCTCACTCCTTATCGCAATTACTTCTTGGTCTTCTTCTTGATACCGATCGCCTGACCGCGCCGCCCGCGGCGAGTGCGAGCATTGGTGCGCGTGCGCTGGCCACGCACCGGCATGCCGCGGCGGTGGCGCAAGCCACGGTAGCAGCCAATATCCATCAGGCGCTTGATGTTCAACTGCACCTCGCGGCGCAAATCGCCCTCGACCCGATACTCGCGATCGACAATCTCGCGAATCCGGCCAACCTCTTCCTCGGTCAGATCACGCACCCGGCGATCGGGATTCACATTCGCTTTGCGCAGAATGTCCATGCCATTCGAGCGGCCGATCCCATAGATGTAGGTGATCGCAATCTCGATCTTTTTGTTGCGGGGAATATCAACCCCGGCGATACGTGCCATGCCTGTCCTCTTCGCTACTGATAGGTTCCGCCAACCGGATGCGGCTGGCGGAGTGTCCTTCTCGGCCCGTCAGAGCGGGCGGATATTGCCTGCCGTTATCCTTGCCGCTGTTTATGCTTCGGTGTGCGCGAGCAGATCACCCGGATCACGCCCTTACGCTTAATCACCTTGCAATACTCGCAGCGCGGCTTTACCGACGCTCGCACTTTCATTTCAGCCTCCTTGCGGCGGCGGACGCCGCCGTGCTGCGTCGCGCCCCCTACTTATAGCGATACGTAATGCGTCCCCGGGTCAGGTCATACGGCGACAGCTCGACCAATACCCGGTCACCCTTCAAGATCCGGATGTAATTCATCCGCATCTTGCCCGAGATGTGAGCCAGCACTTCGTGCCCGTTATCGAGCTGCACCCGGAACATTGCGTTAGGCAATGGCTCCGTGATCGTGCCCTCCATCTCGATCACGTCCTTCTTCTTCGACATATCCCTCCTAACCTACGGCTGCGCTGGCGCCAGATACGGGCTCAGCGCTTTCAGCATTGCCTCTGTCACGAGCGCGATCTCACGTTGACCATCGATCTCATGCAGGATGCCCTGCCGCTGATAGTACTCAATCAGCGGCATCGTTTGGGCGAAGTAGACATCCAGCCGGTGCTGCGCCGTCTCGATCGAATCATCGCTCCGTTGATAGAGTTTGCCGCCGCAGGCGTCACAGATGCCCGGTCGGTGCGACGGAAAATAATAGATATTGAAGATGGCGCCGCAGGTGCGGCATGTCTGCCGACCGGCAATTCGGCGCAGCAGCACATCTTGTGGCACGGCCAAAAAGAGCACGGCATCAATGCGAGCGCCGTCACCCGCGAGCGCCTCTTCGAGCGCCCGTGCCTGATCTTGGGTCCGCGGGAAGCCGTCGAAGATGACACCCGCGGCGCAATCCGGCTGCCGGATGCGCTCGAGGATCATCCGAATCACGACCTCATCGGGTACCAATTCACCGCGATCCATATAGGACTTTGCCAGCATACCCAATTCGGTTCCTTCACGCAACGCGGCGCGGAAGAGATCACCGCTGGCGACGTGGGTCAAACCCGTCCGATCGGCGAGGGTCTTTGCTTGTGTGCCTTTGCCGGCCCCCGGCGGTCCTAACAAGATAACGTTGGTCATGACTCGGCGCTCGCTCAGTTTCAGAACCGTACAGCATCCTGTACGGTATGACCGTTTGCCTGTCTCACAAAGACGCTGCCCAACCGGCATGCCGGCGAGCAACGACTTGTATTGTACTACACTTTTTGCCGTTCGTGTGCAACGCCTACCGGGTCAAGAAACCCTCGTAGTCGCGCATAATCAACTGCGCCTCAAGCTGGCGCATCGTATCGACTGCCACACCGACCACAATCAGCAGCGCAGTGCTGCCGAGCCCAATTTGCACGCCAGTAATCGACTGGGTGAGGAAGGGCAACACCGCGATCAAGCCAAGGAAGAGCGCGCCGGCGAGCGTGATCCGGTTGAGCACCTTCATCAGATACTCCTCCGTCTTCTTGCCGGGGCGAATGCCGGGGATGAACCCGCCATTGCGCTGCAAGTTTTCGGCCAGATCTTGCTGGGTGAAGATCACCACTGTGTAGAAGTAGGTAAACCCAACCGTCAACAAGAAGAGGAGCGTCATATAGACGATCCCGCCGCCTTGTCCAGTCGGATTGAACGTGTTGTAGAAGAAGCCGGCGATCGCATTCCCGATCCCTTCACCGCCGGGCCGGTAGAACCACGACGCGACGATGCCGGGGAAGATGATAATGCTTTGAGCGAAGATCAGCGGGATCATGCCGGCCGAATTCACCTTCAGCGGAATGAAGCTGCTCTGGCCGCCATAGACCTTGTTGCCGCGCACCCGCCGCGCATATTGTACCCGGATGCGGCGCTGGCCTTCTTGAATGAGCACAATGCCGACGATCGTCAGCAGGGCAATGGCGATAAAGCCGATCAGGCCAAGGATGGTGCTGAAATCACCGGCTTGGCTGATCTGGAAACCCTGAATGATCAAGCCGGGCAACCGCGAAACGATGCCGCCGAAGATGATGATCGAGATACCGTTGCCGATCCCACGCTCGTTGATCTGTTCACCGAGCCAGATCAGCAACATCGTGCCGGCGACCATCGTCGTCAGCACGGTGAACGTCGGCAAGAAATTCGCTCCTAGATCAAACGGGGTGCGGAACAACGACTGAATGGGATCGTTGTTCGGATTAATCGTGCGCTCAAGGGTCAGCGTTTGACCGTAGGCTTGCAGGTACGCCAGTGGAATGGTCAGCCACAACTGGTAACGGTTGAGGCGCAGACGACCCTGTTCGCCCTCTTTTTGCAATTCTTGCAGCGCGGGAATCAGCGGCTGCAGTAATTGCATAATAATTTGGGCGGTGATATACGGGTAGACACCCATCGCCGCCACCGAAAAGTTTTCCAGCGCGCCGCCGGCAAACAGGTTGAGCAACTGGGCTAGTTGGTTGGTTGCCAGCGCCTGCCGCAACTGCTCGAGCGTTACCGGGTTGATGTTGGGCACCGGAATATGCGCGATCAGGCGAAACAGAAACAGCATCCCGATCGTAAAGAGGATGCGGCGCCGGAGATCAGGCAACTGAATAGCGCGAAGTACAGCCTGCAGCATGGTGATGCTTCCTGTGGGCGGCGAGAACGACGAGGTTCTCGCCGCACTGACCGATTACGATTGGCGAGCGTTGCGCATGCTCGGATTGGGACCGCGCGAGCGCGAGTGACGCTCGACGACCCACGTCAGATCGATTGCCTTTCCGCCGGCGGCCTCGATCTTCTGGCGGGCGCTGGCCGAAAACTTATGCGCCTTGATCACCAACGGCTGGCTCAATTCGCCGTCACCGAGAATCTTAACTGGCATCTTCTTGCGGCGCACCAGCCGGCGGTCCAACAATGATTCCGGCGTCACTTCCAGCTCAGCCGGCCAATCGGCAAGGCTGCCAACGTTGACCACTTCATACTCAACTCGGAACTTGTTCGTAAACCCGCGCTTGAAGGGCATGCGCTTCACCAGCCGGTTCTGGCCGCCCTCAAAGGTGCGGTAAGGACCGGGCCCGCTGCGAGCCTTCTGGCCCATCATACCCTTACCGCCGGTTTTGCCTTTGCCCGAGCCGTGGCCGCGACCGATGCGCTTGCTCTTGCGGTGCGAACCCTCGGCGGGGCGCAAATCGTGAAGTTTCATGCCTGCACCTCGTCCTCAACCTCTTCCACCTTCACGAGGTGCTGAATCTTAAACAGCATCCCGCGCACCGATGGATTATCAGGTTTGAGCACACTCTGATTCAAGCGGCGCAAGCCCAGCGCGGCCAGCGTCTCTTTCTGATCGCGCGCATAGCCGATTGCGCTCTTGATGTATGTTACGCGCAGCTTACCCATCACGCCGCCTCCGTTTCGCGCCGCGTCCGGCGTTCCATCAGCTCTTGCGTCGTCATGTCGCGCCGGCGCGCCATCTCTTGCAGCGAGGTTATCTCGCTCAGTGCCTTGAATGTCGCCTTCACGACATTCACCGGGTTATTGCTGCCATAGACCTTCGAGAGCAGGTCTTTAATGCCAGCCGCCTCAACCACCGGGCGCACGCCGCGACCGGCGATAACGCCGGTACCAGGGGCTGCCGGGCGCAGCATCACTTTGGTGGCAGCATACTTGGTCACGACCTCGTGGGGGATGGTCGAATGCACCAGCGGTACGCGGATCAGATTGCGCTTAGCCGCTTCAGCCCCCTTGCGGATCGCATCCGGCACTTCTGCCGCTTTGCCCATGCCAATGCCAACGTGGCCTTTGCCATCGCCGACCACAACGACCGTGCTGAAGCTGAAGCGCCGGCCGCCCTTCACGACCTTTGACACGCGGTTGATCTGGACGACTCGCTCCTCGAGCTCCAGCGTGTCGGGGTTGATACGTTCTCGTTTCACAGTTCCTCCGCTACGCTGCCCTTGGGCAACTAGAAGTTCAGACCAGCTTCGCGGGCCGCCTCGGCCAGCGCTTTCACCCGTCCGTGATACTTATAGCCGCCGCGATCGAAGACCACCTTCGTAATCCCGGCCTGCAACGCTCGTTCGGCAATCAACTTGCCGACCAGCGCCGCTTCCTGCGTCTTGGTCATGTCTGGCGTGCCGTTCCAGCCCTTTTCGGTGGTGGAAGCGGCCACCAGCGTATGGCCGACGGTATCATCAATCACCTGCGCGTAGATGTGGGCATGGCTGCGGAACACATTCAGTCGCGGCCGTTCTGAGGTGCCCGACACGCGCTTGCGGATGCGATTATGCCGGCGAAGCCGGAGTTCACGTGGTGTTCGTTTTCCCATACTATCCTCAATACTGCCGCAACGGAGATTCTATCCCCCGTCGCTCGCTTGGGTCAATCACGATAGAACAGTAGCGTTGCATCCCTGCCTCCGCCCCTCTCTGACTGGATCGAGAGGGGCGAGATGCGTTGCAACCAATCCTGTCTATCCTAATTATTACTGCGTATACCACTAGCCGCGTTTCCAGCCGGCTACTTCGCCTTACCAGCCTTGCCGGCCTTGCGGCGGATCTTCTCTTCGACGTACTTAATGCCCTTGCCCTTATACGGCTCCGGCGGACGCAGACTGCGAATGCGCGCTGCCTCTTCACCTACCTGTTGCTTGTCGATCCCGACCACCGTCAGCGCCAGTGGGTCGTTGGCCGACTTGCGCTCACCGACGATATAGCTAATGTTCGGTGGCGGATCGAGACGCACTTGATGGGAAAAGCCAAGATTAAGCACCAGCGTCTTGCCCTCAAGCTGGGCGCGGTAGCCGACGCCATTGATTTCGAGCGCCCGCTGCCAGCCCTGCGTCACCCCGACAATCATATTATGGAGCAGGGTGCGCGTCAGGCCGTGCAAAGCCCGGTGCAACTTCTCGTCCGAAGGGCGCTGGACGGTAATCACATCTCCCTCTTGCTTAATCAGCATAGCGGGGTGCAACTGTTGGGTCAGGGTACCTTTCGGGCCTTTCACCGTCACGAGGTTCTGCTCGCCGATGGTAACCTGAACGCCCTTCGGCACGGTAATCGGTCGTTTGCCAATTCGCGACATGATACTCCTCCGTGCGCGTTACCAAACGTAGCAGAGCACTTCGCCGCCGACGCGCTCGCGCCAAGCCTCGTGGTCAGCGAGCACACCCTTCGGCGTCGAGAGAATGCTCAGCCCGAGGCCGCCGCGCACCCGCGGAATGTCATCGCGCTTGGTATAGATGCGCAGCCCCGGCTTACTTACCCGGCGCAGACCGGTAATGGCCGGCCGGCGATCGGACATATACTTCAGCGTAATCGAGATGGTCTTGTACGGCTTGCCATCATCGATCACCGCATAATCCCGAATAAAACCTTCCCGCTTCAAGATGTCGGCAATCGCAATCTTCATCTTCGATGCCGGCATCGTCACCGTTGTATGGCGGGCCATGCACGCATTGCGAATGCGTGTCAGCATATCGCCGATAGGATCATTCACACTCACGGTATGCCTCCTCACAAGTCGGGCGTCAAAAACGTTTCTGATTGCCGCACAGCACTCACCAGCTCGACTTGACGACGCCCGGAATGAGGCCCTTCAACGCATGCTCGCGGAAGCAAATACGGCACATCCCGAACTTGCGGATATAGGCCCGCGGCCGGCCGCAGATCTTGCAGCGATGGTAGGCGCGCACCTGAAACTTCGGCGGCCGCTGAGCCTTCACGATCAACGACTTCTTAGCCAACGGAATACCTCCTCAAAGCGTTGAACCAGTCAGCGCACTGCGCGCTCTTAGTTCAAACTAATCACGAAATGGCATACCGAGCCGCTTGAGCAGCGAATAGGCCTGCTCATCATTCGGCGCGCTGGTGACAATCGCCACCTCTAACCCACGAATCTTGTCGATTTTGTCGTAGTCAATGTCTGGGAAGACGATTTGCTCGCGCAGACCAAGGCTATAGTTGCCGCGGCCATCGAACGAACTGCGGCTCACGCCGCGGAAGTCGCGGATGCGCGGCAGCGCTAGCGAGCAGAGCCGGTCGAGAAAATCGTACATCCGGTCGCCGCGCAGCGTGACCATCGCGCCGATCGGCATTCCGGCGCGCAGCTTAAACGACGCCACCGACTTCTTGGCCCGCGTTACCACTGGCTTTTGGCCAGTGATCGTCGCCAGATCATTCACGGCGGCCTCGATCGCCTTGGCATTCTGCACCGCCTCGCCGACGCCAACATTAACCACAATTTTGACGAGGCGCGGCACCTGCATGATGGACTTGAACTTAAACTCCTCCATCAATGCGGGGACGACCTCTTTCTGATACTTTTCACGCAATCGAACGGTCATGGCTCTTTCTCCAGGGGCTTGGCGTCAGGCTAAAGCTGCGCCGGCCCTGAAATAGACTACTTATCGATAATGGCGTCACAGGCCTTGCAATAGCGCACCTTGCGCGGGCGGCCCTTATGATCGGTCTCTTCGAGGAAGCGCTTGCCAGTGCGCGAGGCCCGCCCGCAGCTCGGGCAGATCAGCATCACATTTGAAGCGTGCAGCGGTGCTTCCATCTCGATAATCCCGCCGGCGCGACCGGGGCCGCGCGGCTTCTGGTGGCGCTTAACGATATTCAGCCCTTCCACCACTACCCGGTTGACTGCCGGCAGCGCGCGCTTAATCTTGCCGCGGCGCCCCTTATCCTTGCCGGCGATCACCAACACTTCATCACCAGTCTTCACATGCATCACAGCACCTCCGGGGCGAGCGACACGATCCGCATAAACTGCTTCTCGCGCAACTCACGGGCCACCGGGCCAAAGATACGGGTGCCACGCGGGTTATTCTCTTTCCCGATCAACACCGCTGCGTTATCATCAAAGCGGATGTGCGAACCATCGGGCCGGCCATACTCTTTGGCCGTGCGGATAATCACCGCTTTGACCACATCACCCTTTTTGACCTGACCGCCGGGCGTGGCTACCTTTACCGATGCGACAATGATATCGCCGACCCGGCCATAGCGCACCCGCGAACCACCGAGGACCCGGATGCACATGATCTCTTTGGCCCCGGTATTATCGGCGACCTTTAGCCGTGTTTGAGGCTGGATCATGGCTACTCCTCCTCGCCACGCTTGACAATTTCGACTACCCGCCAGCGCTTCGTGCGGCTCAGCGGGCGGGTCTCTTCGATCCGCACGACATCACCCACTTTGCAGGCATTCTCCTCATCGTGGGCGTGAAACTTCTTCGTCCGCCGAATAATCTTGCGGTAGAGCGGATGGGGCTTGAGATAATCCACCGCCACCACTACCGTCTTGTCCATTTTATCGCTGACGACGCGGCCAACCTTGGTCGTCTTGCGCTTCTGTTCTGCGGTCATCATGCTCTGCTCCATAATCCGTTAGCCGAGCTCAGCCTGCGCCAACTCGCGCTCGCGCAGGATGGTCAGGATGCGCGCAATCTCCTTCTTGACCTGACGGGGCCGAGCGGTATTGGTCAAGCTGCCGGTCGCCTTTTGGAAGCGCAGATTAAACAGCTCAACCTTATACTCAGCCAGCTTCGCGCGCAGTTGGGCATCATCGAGGGCGCGCAGCTCATTCGTTTTCACTGCTCACCTCCTCGGCAGTAGCCAGCGAGCCCTGCTCTTCACGGTCGATGATCTTGCACTTCACCGGCAGCTTTTGTGCGGCGCGGCGCAGGGCCTCGTGGGCAACCTCTTCACGAACTCCGCCCAACTCGAACATAATCCGGCCGGGCTTGACTACCGCCACCCAGTGATCAACCGAACCCTTACCGCCACCCATACGGGTCTCAGCGGGCTTGCGGGTAACCGGTTTATCCGGGAAAATCCGGATCCACACCTTACCACCACGCTTCACATAATTGGTGATCGCGCGGCGGGCAGCCTCAATCTGGCGGCTAGAGATCCAGCTTGGTTCGAGCGCCATCAGGCCATACTCGCCAAACACGACATTATTGCCGCGGTACGACAGGCCGGGGGTGCGCCCTTTTTGCATTTTGCGGTACTTCGTGCGCTTAGGCAGAAGCATTGCTATTCCTCCTCGGCTGGCGTTCACGCCGTTCGGGTGCGGGCGCGGGCGCCGCCGGCTGTTCGACCTGCGCCTTCGCGGTCTGGTTGGGGAAGACCTCTCCCTTGTAGATCCAGACCTTCACGCCGATGCGGCCGTAGGTCGTGTGGGCATGCACCTGCGCATAATCGATATCAGCGCGCAGCGTATGGCGTGGCACGCGGCCCTCGGCTTCTTCGTGGACGCGCGACATTTCGGCGCCGCCGAGCCGGCCCGAGCAGCGCACCTTAACGCC
>FMJZ01037494.1_pt1 | contig 20551 bp, 21 predicted proteins | sample 1987881 | NCBI WGS metagenome assembly FMJZ01 (sample SAMEA4378227, study PRJEB15110) | soil metagenome | biome: soil; feature: Field; material: Soil | place: India | collected 2015-03-11 | depth 0 m
AATCCCCACCCCAAACCCCAACCTTCAACTTTAAACTTTACAACTTTCCAACTCTCATAACACTCCATTTTCTTGAAATTTTTTATTAAATATGATAGCTTAATAAAAGCGTTTTAAACAGGGGTAAATTATGAAAAAAATATTGTTTATTCTGATTTTCCTTCTTTCAATCACTCTTTATGCTAAAGAAATAAAGCCTTTTGGTTCACCGAATGCTATAAAAGGCGGACAAATAACAATTCATAACCCAGAATTTCCAAAATCCTTCAATTATTATGTAAACAACGCTCTTGATGCTTCTATAGTTTTTGGGCTTATATATGAAAGCCTCATTGAAATTCATCCAGAAACACTTGAATTTATGCCACTTCTTGCAAAAAGCTGGACTATTTCAGAGGACAAAAAGACTTTTATTTTTGAAATAGATGAAAGGGCTAAATGGGCTGATGGAAAGGATGTGACAGCCTATGATGTGCTTTTCACTTATGAAACTATAATAAATCCATCAAATATGACATCAGTCCAGAGAATTTTTCTATCAAGATTTGAAAAACCAGTTGTATTAAATGAAAGAAAGATAAAATTTGTTGCAAAAAATGTCCATTACAACAATTTTATAACACTCGGCGGACTTAATATTCTGCCAAAACATCTTTTTGAAGGCAAGAATTTCAATAGAGATTTTAACAATATGCTACCCCCGGGTAGTGGACCATATACCCTGGCTGAGGTTAAAGAAGGAAGATATTATGTTCTCAAAAGAAGGCCAGACTATTGGGGATATGTACTTCCTCATCATACTGGAATATTCAATTTTGATAAAATTAAATTCAAAATTATCAGAGATGATAACGTTGCCTTTGAGGCATTTAAAAAAGGAGATTTTGACATATTCACAAGTATAACAGCCAAACGCTGGGTAACAGAAACGAACTCAATACATTTCCAGAAAAACTGGATATTAAGGAAAAAAATCTACAACTATAAACCAAAAGGTTTCTCAGGCATAGCATTAAATATGAGAAAACCAATCTTTAAAGATAAGAGGGTAAGACAAGCTCTCTTTATGCTCCTCGATAGAGAAGATTTGATCAAACGACTTATGTATAATGAATATACTCCACTTAATTCCTACTGGGCAACCATAAACAAAAATCCCAAAAATATTTACACCTACAACCCAGAAAAAGCAAAAATGCTACTCAAAGAGGCTGGATACGACAGACTTGACAAAGACGGATACTTAATAAACAAAAAAGGCGAAAGACTTGAATTCAAAATAAACTATGTAACAGAAGCATTTGAAAAACATTTAACAAGCTATGCAGAAAGCTGCAAGAAAGCTGGCATAAAGGTAAATCTTGAAATTCTTTCGTGGGCAACTTTACTTAAGAAACTTGATAATTACGACTTTGATGCAATAACAATAGGCTGGTCAACAAGCCTTTTTGAAGACCCAGAACAGCTCTGGCATTCAAAACACATAAATGAAGCAGGAGGGAATAACCTTCCTGGTTATGCAAACAAAGAGGTTGACAGTCTTATTGATAGCTTACCGCCTATATTCGATGTTTCAAAAAGATATGAAATTATAAGAAAAATAGATAATATAATCTATCAAGATGTGCCATACATTCTTTTCTGGAGTGCTGACCACGAAAAGATATTCTATAAACCTATTTTTGGTATGCCAGAAACATATTTAACAAAGTATGGCAATGTTTATGACTTTCTGGTTTACTGGTGGATAGATCCAGAAAAAGAAAAAGCATACAAAGAAGCAGTAAAGAAAAAACTCTCTCTGCCTTCAGAAGAAGTTGAAATTTTCTATGATAAAATAAAAAAATGAGTGAAATAACAAAAGATGATTTAAGAAACTTAAGTGATGAAAACTTGATTGATATAATTAAAAATTATAACTTTTATAATTATGATGAAATTTATAAAATTCTTGCTCTTGAAGTTTTAGAAGAAAGATATCCAAAAAATGAAGTTGAAATCCTCTTAAATAATTTTACTATTTCTTCACAAAATGAATATAAAGAAAAATTAATTTTTCTTTATAAAAGATTTATTTTCTGGTTTTCGATAAATACAATAACCCTTTTCTCAATTTTTCTTTTTGGATTTTTCTATTTTCTTTTTAAAGATGAAATTGACATTTTAACGATCATCTTGAGTATTCTGGGTTTATTTATAATCTTAATGTTTTCAACAAGTTTATTAAGAGGTATTTTTATAAAAAGAAATTTTGACGAACTATATAACAAGTATAAAAGAATTGAAGAAAATAATTCAATTAAAAATCTATACTTTTCTTATTTTTTTACACCTCGATTTTTACTATTTACGGATTACTTTGATATTAAAATAAAAATAGAAAATCTTTAAAAATTAATCTCACTGGCTATATAATATCTTCCATCGGTTGAAAGTTGAAAACCAAGATTAAAAATATCTGCAAAACTTTTCTTGACCGAAGCCTCAAAAATAAATTTATTATCTTTAAAATTATACAATTCCCTTAAAGCAAAAGTTATTTTACTATAGGTTATACCCTCTTCAAATCTCAAGATTAAATCATTATCAGTATAATAGGTAATATCAAAAATTCCAGACAATATAAAATCCAGAATCTTTAAATCCTTTCTCATACTCAATTGATGAACAAAGTATAAATTATCAGGTTCATAAACAACAGGATTGTTATGATAAAACAAAGAAACCCATCTTAAATAAAAATCTTCAATCATAAATTTTGCTATCACTCCAGATGGAATCATATGTCTATAATCACCCTGTGAATATGCAACAAAAAAATTATTAAAGTCAAGCCCAAATCTTATGCCTGCATAAGAAGGAAACAAATTCTTATAAATATCGGGAGAATCAAATTCTGTTTCAGAATAAACCTTATAAGGAAGAAACAAAAGTAAACTATCCGTATTCTGTAAATAATTTGCCGCACCTCTCAAAGATAGAAAAACCTTATAAAACCAGAGATTTATACCATAATCATAAAGCTCAATATTGTTGAGTAAAGGTGGATAATTTGTCTCTGGAATATGTGTATCCCTGAATCCTTTAAGAGTAAGAAAAAATTGCACCTTTTCAGCTAATGGTGTGAGATTATATCTCAAAAATGCATTTCTCAAATGAAAAGTATTGCTATGAAACCCATAAGACAGTAATCCATAACTATGAATAGTATGGGTATTCGTTTCGTATTTATCTTCAAGAATCTTCTCAAGCGAAAACAATGTTGAAGAAAATAAAAAAAGCAAAAAAACTATTCTTTTCATCTTTACTCCATAAGCAAAAATTTATACTCAAGATTCACCACTAACTTCTGATCATATCTTATCATTATTGGTGTCCAGCTTACATCAGTATAGGGAAGGAATGTCCCATTAACAAAGCCTATATTTATTATACATTCTTTTCCAATTTTTATCGACTTTTCTACATTAAAACCAGCATAAAATGGAACTCTATAGAAAGGGTCGCCTTCTATAGAAATATACTTTTCACTCCTGTTAATAAAACTACTGGTGAAAAATAAAATTGGTTGAAATTTGAACTCAAAAAGATAAAAATTGCCTTCAAGATATAATGCCTGCCCAAAAACGTTTAATTCTGGACGACTATCCCTATCTGGTAAAAAATAAGAAACAAGATAAAGTATTGAAAAATTAGTGTTTCTTAATCCAGCAGCAACAATATAATTTTCTGTAATCTCAACTGGATGAGGATTTTCATGCCCTCCATTATGCCAGTAATGAGTCCCAAAGTAAATTGAATTAAAACTAACTATAAGTCCAATATCAAATCTTTCCCTGTGAAATTGATTGTCTGGAAGCTGCCAGTTATAGTAAACATCAAGATAATCTTTATACTTTATCTGTAAACCATATTCATAGAATCCATGACTGTATATCCCATAGGGAAAGGTTTCATAATCTATCGGAATCTGACTTTTTGTAATAACCCTCACCTGAGGAGTTAGATTGACAAGTGGATCAAGAATGCAGGGTGGGAAATTATGGTTATTTTCAAGACTCCCCATTATAAAAGAAAAGCCATCATTCTCAATTTTTGTCTGAAAATATGGATAAAAATTCTTGATTTTATCTTCCTGATTAAACGGAAGAAGAAAACCGCACCCTATTTTAAAAGTAAGGTTTTCACTACTTTTAATAGTAAAATACGGTTGAAAAAGATTTTCAAAATAAGTAAGGGTATATCTTGTCTCTTCCCAGTAAGCACCATTTTCACCATTGTAAGCATAAGAAGAATTAAAAATATTAAAATCCACTGAAGAATAAATATTTTGAGTAAAAAACAAAAAGATCAATAAGGTAAGAAAATATTTCACGCAAAATCCTTATTTGAGATTTATAATAAAACTATCTTTTCCAACCGAAGAAGATTTCAGTTTCTTCAAAGTAGCCTCAGCTTCCTCTCTGGAACTAAATTTGCCGACTCTTACCCTGTAGTATGTAGTTCCACCAACATTAGCTTCTACAAGATAGGAATAAAGCCCCATACTTCTCAAGCTATCTTCAACACTTCTTGCCTTTTCCATACTTGTATGGGCAGAAACCTGTATGCTAAAGCCCCCTTCCTGAACTGGTTTTGAAATACTTTTTGTTTCCTGTTTATTAACAGTAGTAGTTGATTTTTTTTCTGGAAATTTGAGATTCTCAGAGTTTTTTACCTCTGTTGTTTTAACTACGACTTTTTCATTCTTTGGAGTTTCTATAACCTTTTTTTCTGGTTCAACTGGAACTTTCACCTCTGGAATAGAAGTTTCCTGTTGTTTGACATTCTCTACAACTATTTGTGAATCCATATTTTTCTCTGGTGCAGCCACTATCAAATTTTCAACTTTTTTTTCTTCAAGTTTCTTTTCTTCCATGGCTATGGCTTGCTTTTCTTTCTCAACTGCATTTTTTATGCTTGTCTTACCAAGCCAGAAACCTAAAAGAAATATCATTATTCCAAAAAACACAAAGATAGCTGTCACCCAGACAACTTTATCGTCAATAGAATTACTTTCGTCATTAAAATTTTTAAAACTCGAAGTAGCAACTTTTTTCTGAGATGGTTTTTCAGTATCCTGAGAAAATGAAAAATCTCTATCAAGCATAGAAGGTTGGCTTTTTTCTTCATTGAAAAAATCAATAATTTCAGGTGCAGACATACTTGCCTCCTACTCTATTTTTTCGGCAGGAAAAAATTTTTTTAAAGTTTTTTTAAAAAAATTTGACTAATTATAGAATATAAAATAAAATATTTAATGCATTTTAAAACTTTGAAAGGAGGATATTGTGCCAATAATTAAATCGGCAAAAAAGAAGGTCAGAAAGGACAAAAAAAGATACGAAAGAAATAAGATGCTCAAGACTTTCATCAAGAATCTGAAGAAAAAGACGCTTGCAATTCTTAATTCAACAGAATCTGTTGAAAAGAAAAAGGAAGCTCTTGACTATTACAGATCTCAGGTAGACAAAATGTGGGCAAAGGGTATCTTTAAGAGAAATAAATCTTCAAGATTAATCTCAAGAATTGACAAACTGGCAAATAAAATATTATCAGGAAAATAGGAGGAACATTATGTCAAAGAATAAGTTAACCAAAGCTGACATCGTTGAAATGGTTTATGAACTTCCAGAAGTAAAAGAATTTGGCCTTTCAAGAAAAGAAGTGGCTGTAGTTGTAAGTAATTTTATTGAAAAATTAAGAGAATCAATAGAGAAGCTCGGTGAAGATGATAGAATTGAGCTAAGAGGTTTTGGAACATTTGGTATTAAGAAGAGAAAGGCAAGAGTAGCAAGAAACCCAAAAACTGGTGAAGAAGTAAAAGTTCCAGATAGAAAGACTCCATTCTTCAAGCCTGGAAGAGAAATGAAACAATCTGTAGTAAACGGCAAGTAATATTTTAAAATATAGTGACTGGGGCTTTCAGTAAATCACTCAGATTTTCGATTGAAATATCTATTAAAGGTGATTACTGAAAAGCCCCAGTCCTGTTTTTTTTATAATAAAAATTTATTAATCCATTCAAGAAAAGTAGTTCTCTTTACCGAAAATATATTGAGAGATTTTAATATTTAATAAGCATACTTCGATTGAAAGTATGTTTGTTTTTTATCAAAAACTCTCACTTATTTGTAGATGAAAGACCTTAATTAATTGTGAGGTAGGTTATGAGTTTCAAAAAAATCATCCTTGTCTTATTACTAATTTTTTCCTTGGTATCGCTTTTTGTAATTGTCTATTTTTCAAAGAATAAAATTGGTATGTTTGGCAAGCTATACGATGAACATGTAAAGAGAAATACAGAGATTATCACTAAAACTGTTCAAACAAATATAAATCTCATAAAAAATGAAATACATTATCTCTCACAGGAAGAGATAGTAAAAAATGTTTTTGAAGCACACTACCTTTCAATATCTCAACCAGAAGCAAACAAAATAATCGAAATAAAATCAAAAATTCAAGACTGTAATAAGATTCAACTTATTGCTAAAGATGGACTCATTGTTTATTCTACCATAGAGGAAGAAAACTTAAAGCAAAAAATAAAAGATAGCGTTTTTGAAAAAATAGTCAAACACTTCTCATCATCTGAAAGTCCTTTTTTTTATTTCTTAAACAACCAGCAATTTATAGCATTTCAGAAACAAAGTTTAATAGTATCAAATGAATTAACCGAAGGTTATGTGGCTATATACTATAATTCAAATAAACTTATAAATGGTTTACCTACTAAAAGACTCAAGGTTCCATTCTCCTATGAGAATTTTTTATTTCTCTCAAAAGGTAATGTAGACAAAAGAGATTTAAATCTCATAATAGAAAACTATGAAAAGCTAAAGGATACAAAAAAAGACGGTCTTGAAAAAACAATCGGTGCAATTTCTCAATTTGATGGGATAAAAATTGTCTATTATTCAAAAAATGAAAAATTCATATCCCCATGGACAATCCTTTTTATCATAATAGATTTGGTTTTATTATTACTTGTAATATTCACACTATTCCAGCTCTTCAGAGAAGAAAAAATGTATCAGGAAGTAGCCTTAAGAACCCTTAAAACTGACACAGTTGACAGCACCCGTTCCGAAATTGGAGATTTGGTAAGAGATATTGAGGAAGATAATGTAGTGAAAAGTGATATCGCCGAAGAAGGAATTGAAAAAATGATAATGCAAAATAATGTTGACCTTTATGCCGCTCCTTCTGACACAAAAACCTCATTTACTCCTGAGACACCTTCTTATGAAGAAAAATCAGAATTTGAAATAGAGAAAGAACCAACCACTGAATTTGGATCTGGGCTTGAAGAAAAACAAATGACTGAAACTATTGAAGAATCTACTCCAGAATTTGCATTTGAATCAGAACAAAATATAGACATTAAAACTCCAGAAATAGAAATTCCAGAACCAATAGAACCAGCTTCCACAATTAAATTAGACGATTATTCAGAACTTGAACCCGATAAAGAAACAAGACTTTTCGCAGAGCAAGAAAACATACTTCAGGAAGTAACAAACGACTATATTGAAAAAGAAGAAAGCCTTAAAGGCATAACACCTGAAGAAACAGCACAGGAAGAAGATGAATTAAAAAATATAGAAGAAACAATAGAATTTGATATACCTGAAGTTGAAAACATTGAAGTAGGAAGTTTGGCAAATAACCTTCCTGAAATTGAAGAAAAGACAGCCACAGAACAGCCAAAATTTGACACAATAGAAGAAACAGAAGCAGATCTGAAAAACGTAATGGAAGAACCACCTCAGAAAATAAGTACAATAGCTACTGTAGAAGATTATGGAAATGTTGCAAAAGACTTAGCCAAAAACTATCTTGGAATGACAAATATTTCTATATTAAAACGTGAAAATAACCACTTTTCAACTGTTATGAAAGATGGATTTGAAAATTCAAACATTTCATTCGATATGAACGATCCTCTGGTTTCAATGTTCCTTTCAAAAGGTAAATCAGTTGACATCAAAGGCAATCTTGATTCAAAATACATAAAAAGTAAATTTAATTCAAATGATATAGCAAACCTTGAAGAAATATTCATAGTCCCTATTGCAAAGAAAGGTGAGTTAGTTGGAGTTGGTTTCTTTGGAAGAGAAAAAGGAGTGAAAGAACCAACAAACTTCCAGAAGTCAGAATTATTCAATATGGGATATCTACAGGAAGAATAGCGTGTTTTTATTATTTGCTCTTTTGTTTTTTATTTCATTGTTAATAATCTCTTACATTGAGACCTATTTTATTGAAGTCAAAAAAATTGAAATATTCAGTGAAAAAATCAAAAAAAACTATACTTTTTTGTTAATTTCAGACCTTCATTTTCATTCTGGTGTAACAAATCTCAAGTTTAAAAGAGTGAAAAACAAAATCCGTGAGATTTTAAGTAAATATCAAGTTGACAATGTATTCTTTACTGGAGACTTTATTGACAACAAGTCTGGCTTAAATAAACTATCAAATCTACTTGAAGAATTTAAAGATAAAAAATGTTATGGAGTTTTTGGAAATCATGACTACTGGGATTATAATATTTTACATTTTTTTTATCCACTTTTCTCAAAAATTGATAAAAAACCTCAAAACATCGAAAAACTTAAAAAAATTTTAGAAAAAAATATTGAAATACTTCTTGATGAAGCAGTTCAACATGAAGAACTTGCAATATACGGACTTGATTATAAATCAACTCACGCAAAATTTGACTTTTCAAATAAAAAGTTTAAAATCTTACTATCCCATTATCCAGAAGTAATAGAATTATACAAGGATAAAGTGGACTTAGTATTATCAGGACACACTCATGGCGGACAATTAACATTTTTTGGCATTCCACTTGTTGTAAGAAGCAAACTCAAAAGAAAATGGATTAAAGGAATGTCAATTCATAATAGTACAACACTTATAGTAACAAAAGGTGTTGGAGAGAGTTTCTATATTCCTTTCAGGTTTTTTTCAAGGCCTGAAATGGTAATCATTGAATTGAAAGGAGGAAAAAATGAAACTTAAGGTAATTTTATTTTTCATACCAGTTTTAATATTTTCACAGAATGTATCAAAAGAGTTAGGAGAGTTAAATTCTTCCTTAAGAAGGGCAAATATTCAATCTTCAATTATAAATTCACTTTCTATTTCTGATAAACTACTTTTATTCCTTGAAAATTTTATGTTAGCTTCTATTCCAGAGTTGAAAAATTATACTCTATACAATACAAATACTTTCTCAAGAATAACTATGGAAAAAGGAAACTATGAAGTTGAAATATATTCACAGAAATTTTTCTCCAACCATAATATTAACCTGACAGTTACAATTGATGCTACAGAAGATATTTTCAGTAAAAATTTTGGGCTTTTTATTTCTTATGACTATTTAACTGACAAAAAAGGGTTTAAAAAACTTGAAATACAGAAAATCCCAGCACTTATAGAAAATGATAATCTCACAATGCTATTCATAATCTCTACGAATGAAGTCAATCAGGGCTATACAGTAAAAATGGAATATTCATTTCAGAAAAAAATTGACAGCAAATCAAAAGAAGAGATAATGATTAAAGATGCAAATGAAATACTAAAAGGTATGGACATAAGAAAACTATCCACCTACTTAAGATAGAGTCTCCCTCAATTTTCTTAAAACCTCTTCTTTATCAGGCTTTGTCAAAATTGACCTACCAACAACAATATAGTCAGCTCCTTCTTTCATAGCCATTTCTGGAGTCATAACCCTCTTCTGATCACCTTTTTCATCGGATTCAAGGCGGACACCTGGTGTCACAACAACAATATCCTTTGAAATATTAGACTTAAGAAGGCTTATTTCGTGGGGTGAACAAACAAAGCCTCTCAAACCATTATCATAACCCATTCTGGCAAGATGTAAAATCATATCAGAGAGATTAAGTCCTATCTTTAAATCTCTATTTATAATTTCTTCATTCATACTTGTTAAAATTGTAACTCCAAGTATTAATGGTTTTTTATCAAGTCTACACTTATCAAATGCCTCATTCACTCCTTCAATTGAGGCTTTTATCATTTCTACACCACCAAGCAAATGAATAGTAAACATATCCACACCAATCCTTGTGGCTATTTTTGAAACTCCTTTTACAGTATTCGGAATATCAAAGAATTTTAAATCCAAAAAAACTTCCTTGCCTTTTTGTTTTATGTAATTAATTATGGTATTTCCACTCTCTGCATACAAAATACTACCGACTTTGAAACAATCTACATAGGGAAAAGTCTCATCAATAACCTGAAAAGCCTCTGATTCAGAATTAACGTCTAAAGCAAGAATTACTTTTGTTTTCAAAATTTCCTCCGAAAATATAATTGATAAATATTATAACATAAAATGGCTATTTTAGGAAAAATTTATGAAAATATTTTATACAATAATTTTACTCCTTTTTGTATCAAATTTTTATGGTTTAAAACCAGCAACATACAAAATTGTAGATATAAAACACTCAATTGATAACTACAAGATTGATGCCTTCACAAATTCTCTCATTTTAAATCTTGAAAAATACAGAATTAACTATATCCCATTTGAAGAAAATTTTAATCCAGATTATTTATTTGATTTTACTATTACCTATATGGATTACGAAGAAACTTATGTTATATATACTACAATAAGAAGTGTATCAGAAAAAGATTACATCCTTGATGATACCATCTATACGAAAGACATCTGGGGAACTTTAGGTTTTGAAGAAAGTGGAAAAAATCTTGCTAAAAGAATAACAACCTTAATAAATGGTAAAAAAAATCTTCCCTATAAAGAACTTCCAGATTATAGAAAAATATATTCAAGAAATAGAATCACAAACAATTATGTAAAAGATTACGATATGATAGACTTTATAAATGTAGGAATACTTTATAATCAGGGAATTGATTATGGGAGTGGAATTGGTTTTACAATTAAACTCCTCGAATATTCAAAAATATGGCTTATCCCTGAAACTTTTTTTGGAATTGGTATCGGACTGGGTATTTTTGATATACACAGTTCAAGTGCAGGTGGAATATTACCTTTAACTATTTATCTACCGCTTTATATATTTCCCGATAGTTATGAATACAATAGAAAAAATCTTTTTTTAACCGCAGAATGGTGTGGACTACTCCCTTCATACAGTTACTATGACATAAGTTTAAGATTCTACTTCAGTGGCATTGGATTAAAAATAGGCTGGGTTTATTATCCATATTACAAAGACAACTATCTGGAAAGAAAAGAAGAAAACAAATTTTACGGTGGGATATTTCTTTTCATCGGAAACTATGACATAAACGTCTCAGAAAAAGAAAAAGCTAATAAAGCCCAAGTTTCAAATAAATAATTTTTTTTAAAGATCTATCTATCCTTTCCTCTGATAATTCTCCATTCTCATAAGCTCTATACAAATAATCTATCAGATTTTCAATTTTTTGTTTCCAGCCATTAAAATTTCCAGTCTTATCAACAAGAAGAATTATATCATTTCCCGCAAGAATAGCCTTAAGGGCTGCAAACCTATAGTCATAACCCAAAGTAATAGAATCCATAAGCAAATCATCGGTAATTAAAATTCCATCAAAAAAATCAAAAGTATAAGACATAATCTTTTCTGATAACGTAGCTGGCAAGCTATCTTCATTTGCATAGATAACGTGTGAAGACATTATGACTTTTACATTTGTTATTTTTACAAAAGGCTCTTTGAGTTCATCAACTTTTGATATTTTATCTATACATATTTCATAATGTGGATCCTTTTCTACAGTTCCATAGCCAGGATAATGTTTCGCAACTGAAATAACTCCATAAGAATTTATTATATCAATATATCTCTGTGAAGCAATTAAGTTTGAAACTGGATCAATAGAAAACACTCTATTCTTAACTATACTTCTATCATTTTTAATTAATTCAATAACAGGAGAAAAATTAATATCTATCCCGAGTTCTTTCAATTCTCGACCAAACTTATGTGCTATTTTTTCAACTCCTTTCATTCCGTCAAGAGAAAATATTTTAGTTAAAGAATCCGTTTTACCAATCAAAGAAGAAAGCCTTTCAACAGATCCACCTTCCTGATCCACCGAAAAAGTTATAGGTAAAATATTTGAATGTGATTTTATAAAATTTAATTTTTTCTTGAAATCATCATAATCCCCATCAACATTATAAGACATTATAATAAAACTTGAAATTTTCATTTCTTCAATAATTTTAAGCATAACATCAAGATCTTCATAGAAATTGATCATCAAAAGAGAGGCAATTTTTTCTTTTATACTTAACTTACTTAAGATATTTTCAACTTCAGAAATATTACTCTGTCTGTAAACTATATAATTCTTCGTTTCAATATAACTTGAAAAAAGCCTGATGTTGAATAGTATGACAAAAAGGATAAGTAAAATTCCAAAAAAAACTTTTTTATTCATAAAGTTAAATTTTTTTATTCCTTTTCACCTTTCATAACCACGAAACTTCCTTTGCCACTACCTTCACCATAGTCCTGAACATAATCATTCGTATTTTCAAAAAGCGTTTCTCTTTCTATAATATTTTTAAACCCTGCTATTTCAAGGAAATTTCTGACTTCAGAGGTTTTATAAAAATTTGCATCTTTATAAAATTTACTACCCTCTTTTTTTGAATTATATAAACTACCAAGATGACTATCAAGAGGAACAAAGCCAACAAGAATAAAACCATCTTTTTTTATTATCCTATATGCCTCTTTTAATGATTTAATCGGATCATCAACAAAACATATTGTAGTCACCATCAATGCAAAATCAAAACTTTCATCATCAAAAGGAATTTCTTCAGCAAAAGCCCGAATTACATTTATACCTCTCTTTTTTGCAATCTCTCCCATCTTTTCTGATGGTTCTATGCCATATTTTATACCGAGAGGTTCGGCAAAAATACCACTTCCCACCCCAATTTCTATGCCTTTGAGATTATCATCTACAAAACTTTTTATTACCTTAAGTTCTGATAAAAAAATATTTCTATTCTTTATAAACCATTCTTCATAATCTTTGTAATATCTATCAAAAACTTCTATTTTTTTCATCATAAAATAAATTTTTATTCACCCCACAAATGATCCTTAGCAAACTTTTTAGCCCAGAATTCTTCAGCTGACAAATATTTTTCTACCTCTTTGTCAGAAAAATCTATCTCATATTTATTACAGTAGTCCATCAATACCTTGAAAGCATTAATAATTTCTTTGGTTTTTTCTTCACATAGTGTTTTTTTATCTTCTTCACATTTGTCTGGATGCCATTTCTTTAAGGCTTCTTTGTATTTATGATTTATAAGTTCAATACTTGATTTTTCTGGTATATCAAGAAGCTCTCTTGCCGCTTTGATTTTCTCATAAAGTCCCATATTTTTATCCCTTTTCTTTTCAAAAAACTCAGATTAGCAAAAAAAATAAATGTTTATTTTTATTTTTTTTACAATAAACTTTTTTTAATAAAAATTTAAAAAATTATTTTTCAATATCAAACATATAAGTCACAAGTCCATCTTTCAATTTTGGTTCAAACCATGTAGACTTTGGCGGCATTATTTCATTTCTGTCTGAAATTTCTATAAGCTCTGTAATCAAAACAGGATGAAGAAAAAATGCAACCACACCATTTCCTTTATCAACATGACTTTTCTGAATAGAAATAGCATTCTTTCCACCAATAAAATATATTCTTTCAGACGTTCTTGGATCATCTATACCAAGAATCGGAGAAAGTAAATAATTCTGTAGAATTGAAACATCAAGTTTTTCTATGGGTGTATTTAATTTTGCATTATGTTTAAATTTCAAAACAAATGTCTCTCCATCTATATACATTCCAATTTCACCTTTTGATAAACCTTCAACATCTTTTTTCTCAACAGAGAAATTTTCTTTTACTTTTTCAAAGAAAATTTCCTTACTTAATCCATTGAGATCCTTAACAACCCTGTTATATGGATAAATAGACAACTCATTGGAAGGAAAAACAACCCCAAAAAAATAAGAATATGGTGAATCCTCTGGCTTATTCATTCTTCTCCATACATTCACTGCTGAAGCAGCTCGATGATGCCCATCAGCTATATAAAAAGAAGGAATATTTTTAAAAAAATTAACCACTCTATCAATATCGTTAACTTTCCATAGCTCATTTAAAACACCATTTTCATCGATAAAAGAATAATCTGGAGAGTTCCTCTTTATATCTGATACAATCTCATTATAACCTTCTTTACTTTTAAAGAATAAAAAAACAGGTCCTGTATCAGCTCCTACTTCCATTATATGTCTTGTTCTATCCTCTTCCTTATCTTTACGGGTCAACTCATGTCTCTTTATAAGCCCATTTTCATAATCTATACAATTAAAAAGAGCATAAAACCCATTTTGTGTCTTTCTATCAACTGTCTGAGAAAGAAGATAAAAAGATTCTTTATCCTTGGTCAAAAATTTTTGCTCTATAAAGTAATTAAGGTTTTCCTTTGCTTTTTTGTAGACAATATCACTATATTCAGAAACACCGTCAAGTTCAGCATCCGATCTTGTAATTCTCAAGAAAGAAAATTTATTTTTTTCTATAATCTTTTTTGCTTCTTCTCTTGAAATTACATCATATGGCAGAGAAACAATATCTTTTACATGATTCTTATCAGGCAAAAGCCCACAAAAAGGTTTGATTTTCAAATTAATATCCCTCGTTTTTTCTAATATTCTAACATATTTTTGACATTTTTTCCAGAAAAAAGTTAACTCAAATTATCTCTCTTTTTGACTGCCATTCTTAAATGTTCAAGAATAATCTCTTTGTTTTTTGTAGGGTATTTTAATGCCTCTTCAAGCTCACTTGCTGCTGATTTGTAGTTACCAAGCATATAGTAAGCCCACCCAAGACTGTCCCTGTATGCTGCTGATTTGGGATTTAATGAGACTGCTTTTTTGCACTCATTAAGTGCCTCAGAAAGATTTATATTCAGTTCAAGGTAGGTATAACCAAGATTATTATGAGCACTCGCATTGTTTGGATCAATCTGAATTGCCCTCTTAAAGTGATAGATTGCTAAATCATACTTTTTCATTTCATAATAGACATAACCAAGAGCCGAAAAAGCCATAGAACTGTGAGGATTCATATCAAGTGCATCTTTTAAAGATTTTTCTGCCATCGAAAAATCTTTAAGCTCTGTATAAAGATAACCCAACACAAGATAAGAATGTATCTGAAACGTTAAAGATAAATCCGGATAAGAAAGGGCACTCTCAAGAAACTTTATAGCATTTCTTAATTCACCAATATTAGCATAGGATATACCAAGATAATAAAGAAGTTCACCACTCTCACCATACTCCGAAAGAAGTGATTCAAGCTCCGTCGAAGCTGCCTTGAACTTCTTCTTTTCAACTAAACTTTCAACTATATAATCTAATTTTAACTCAAATTCTTTTTCTGTCATTATTTCTTAGCCGGTGCAGAAGATGATGAAGATTCTGTTTCATAAACAGAAGGAACATTCCACTTTATATTAGCTATAGCTTTTTGAGCTGTTTCCTTCACATAGTTTAAATATTTACCCTGAGTAACCTTAAGTAAATAACCAAATGAAGATTTATCACCAATCTTTCCTAAAGCTTCAGATAAATCATTTGCAAGCCCATTATCCCTTGCTGCTTCAAGCTCTGCATGCATTATATCAAGTGTATTTTTTGTTCTTGCTCTTTCACCAAGAAGTCCTAAAGCCTGTGCTGCTGCTCTTTTAACTACAATATCTCTATCTTTTCTTAACATAATAGCAAGATGAAAAGCTGCCCTCTCATCATCTGTTGCTGCAAGAGCTTTTGCAGCCATAACCTTGAGTTTCCAGTTATATACTTCTTTACCTCCAGCAACAAGCCTTCTTGTTTCCATTATCTCAATAAGCATATCAACGGCTTCTTTTGCTTTAAGCTCGCTTAACTTTTGTAAAGCCCTTACTCTTACTTCATCATTTTCTGGATCAGGGTCTCTTATAACCTCTATAAGCTCTGGAATACTCTCAGGCCCAAGCTGATCTATAACATCAACATTTGTTATGTTGTGAGCTCCATATAAACCTACCGAAACCAAAAGAAAAGATACAACAAAAAATAATCCTTTTTTCATCCTGTCATCTCCTTTTAAATTTTCTAATATATTTTGATATATTTTCGGTTTTTGTCAAGTATTTCTTGAAAATTTTTTAAACTAAAATTTAAATTAATATTTTTTCTAAAACTTCTTCAACTCTCTCAACATAAAAGATATTTAAATCTTTTATAATCTGTTCAGAAATCTCAATAACATCTTTTTCATTTTTCTTTGGTAATATTATATTAAATATTCCACCTCTCTTAGCTGCAAGAAGTTTTTCCCTTAATCCTCCTATAGGCAAAACATCTCCTTTAAGAGTTATCTCCCCCGTCATAGCAAAATCATTTCTTGCCTTTTTCTCAGACAAAGTTGATATGATTGAGCTTATCATTGTAACACCTGCAGAAGGACCATCTTTTGGTATAGCCCCTTCAGGCACATGAATATGTAAATCGTATTCTTTGAATTTAACTATATCAATATTATATTGATCTGCCATTGACTTGGCAAGCGAAAAAGCTATTTTTGCCGATTCCTGCATAACATCACCCAGTTGACCCGTGATAATCAGATCTCCTTTCCCCTTAAATAAAGAACTCTCAATATAAAGGACATCTCCCCCATTTTCTGTCCATGCAAGCCCAGCAACAACACCTACTCTCGGTTCTTTTTGTGCCTTTGTAAAATCAAACTTTCTCACACCAAGATATTTCTCAACTATAGCAGATGTTATCTTTTTAGACTTTATATCCTTTGAAATTTTATCCCTTGCAATTTTTCTTATAATCTTACCAATATTTCTCTCAAGATTTCTTACACCAGCTTCTTTTGTGTAATATCTTATTATATCAAAAATAGCCTCTTCATTAAAATCAACTTTTACACCAGTAAGCCCATTTTCATTTATTTGTTTTGGAATTAAAAAATGTTTTGCTATTTCCTTCTTTTCAATTTCCGTATAACCTGGTATCTCAATAACCTCCATTCTATCTCTTAAAGGTCCCGGAATATTGTATAAATTATTTGCTGTGGTTATAAAAAAAACATAAGATAAATCAAAATCAATCGCAAGATAATGATCATTAAAAGAATGATTTTGCTCAGGATCAAGTACTTCAAGCATAGCAGAACTCGGATCTCCTCTGAAATCCATACTCATTTTATCAATCTCATCAAGCAAAAATACTGGATTCATTGAACCAGCTTTTTTCATCATCTGGATTATTTTTCCCGGCAAAGCACCCACATAAGTTCTTCTGTGGCCTCTTATCTCTGCTTCGTCCCTTACACCACCCAAAGAAACTCTGACAAAATTTCTATTCAATGCATGGGCTATTGACTGAGCAAGAGATGTCTTACCTGTACCGGGGGGCCCTACAAAACATATTATAGGTCCTTTTGACTTTGGATTTAATTGACGAACAGCAATGAAATCCAAAATTCTCTCTTTTGCTTCTTTAAGTCCGTAATGTTCTCTTTCAAGTATTTCTTCAGCAACTTTTAAATCTTTATTTTCTTCAGTAAAAATCCCCCACGGCAAATCTACAAGCCACTCAAGATAATTATATAACACCGTATAATCGGGAGACATATTTGGTATCTTTTTAAGCCTTTCTATCTCTGTATCAAACTTTTCTCTTGCAACATCAGGCATATTTTTTTCTTTAGCTTTTTTTATAAGCTCTGAAATTGTATCATCAACATTCTCACCTTCATCAAGTTCTTTCTTAATTTCTTTAAGCTGTTCATTAAGGAAAAATTTCTTTTGCATTTTTTCAAGTCTTTCCTGAACCCTTCTGTTGATATCATCTTCTATTCTTATTAAATCAAGCTCCTTAATCACAAGCTCAAGTGTTTTAGAAAGTCTATCCTTTATATCATTTTGTTCTAATATTTCCTGCTTGCTATGAGTTTGTGATGGAATGTTTGCCATTATTGCGTCAATAAATTTCTCAGGTTCTTCTATGGCAAGAAGACTTGCTATTGATTCTCTTGGTATTTTTGAGTTAATGTTTGTAAATTCAAGAAGTTTTTCTTTAATACTACGAACAAGTGCCTCTACCTCGTTATCCTCTTCATAATTTATAGTTTTAAGCTCCTCAACTTCCACCATTATAAAATCATCGCCTTCAATATATTTTTTTATCTTTGCTCTTGATTGCCCTTCTACAAGAGTTCTCATCATTCCATTTGGCATATTTATTACTTCGATTATGTTAGCTATACAACCAACCTCATATATATCATCCTGCTTTGGTTCTTCAACATCTTTATCCTTTTGTGCTGCAAGAAATAAAGGCAAATTATTTTCATAAGCATAATTCATAGCTTTGATAGAAGAATTTCTTCCTATCATCAATGGAACTATCATATAAGGGAAAACCACTACACCTTTCAGTGGTATTAAAGGCAGTCTCTTTGTCTCCATATTATCTCCCTACGCTATCTTTGGCTTCTTACCTTTTAATATAACATCTTTATCAATAACACATTTCTTTATATTTTCAAGAGAAGGAATTTCATACATAACATCAAGCATTATTTCCTCTATGACAGATCTTAATCCTCTTGCACCAGTCTTTCTCTCTATTGCTCTTTTTACTATTTCATTTATAGCTTCGTCAGTAAATGTTAACTCTACTCCATCAAGCCTGAAAAGTTCCTGATATTGTTTTATTATAGCATTCTTTGGCTCGGTAAGAACCCTTTTGAGTTCCTCATTTGTCAATTCACTCAAAGTTGTTATAACAGGAAGTCTTCCAATAAGTTCTGGAATTATACCATATTTGACAAAATCTTGCGGGATTAAATAATTTAAAAGATTTTCTTCCTCTTTTTTGCTTTTGATCGAAGTTGAATTAAACCCAACTTCCTTCTTATTCAATCTTGTTCTTACTATGTCTTCTATACCTACAAAAGCTCCACCAACTATAAACAAAATATTAGTAGTATCTATAGGAATATTAAAACCATGTGGATGCTTTCTCCCTCCCTGTGCAGGAACAGTTGAAACTGTACCTTCAACTATCTTAAGCAATGCCTGTTGTACTCCCTCTCCAGCTACATCCCTCGTTATAGAAGGACTCTCACTCTTTCTTGAAATTTTGTCAATTTCATCTATATATACTATTCCAATTTCAGCTCTTGCAACAATGTTAGGAAGATTAGGATCTTCAGGATCAAAACTTCCACCTGCTGCATTCTGAATAAGTCTTAACAATACATTTTCAACATCGTCACCAACATAACCCGCCTCTGTAATAGTAGTCGCGTCTGCAATTGCAAACGGAACATTAAGCATTCTCGCAAGAGTTCTTGCAAGAAGAGTTTTACCACTACCTGTGGGACCTACGAGTATTACATTTGACTTTTCTATTTCAACATCGGGCTTATATCTTTTGTTAGCACCAAAAATTCTTTTATAATGATTATAAACAGCCACTGAAAGAATCTTCTTTGCCCTTTCCTGTCCAATAACATACTGATCAAGAAATTCTTTTATTTCCTTTGGTCTTGGTAAACCTTTAACTGTTCCTTTAATCTTTTTATCCTCATATTCATTAAAAGAATCGTGAAGGCTTGCAACACATCTATTGCATATATATGCTCCATTATTCCCCTGAACAAGTCTTTCAACATTCTCCGCTGGTAAACCACAAAAGCTACAAATTGGGCTTACATCAACAATATCATCATCTGTATAATAAAAATCTCCCATACATTATTTCCTCTTTTCTATAATTTCATCAACTATACCGTACAACTTCGCCTCCTCTGCTGACATAAAAAAGTCTCTTTCAGTATCTTTTTCAATCTTTTCTATAGGTTGTCCTGTATGCTTTGAAAGCAAATTGTCAAGTATAGACTTGGTCCTCAACATTTCCTCTGCCTGTATTTTTATATCACTTGCCTGTCCCTGAACACCACCAGAAGGCTGGTGAATCATAACTCTCGCATTAGGAAGTATAAATCTCTTACCCTTTGTTCCAGCTGCCAGAAGAACCGCACCCATTGAGGCTGCCTGCCCAATACAAATTGTAGAAACATCGCTCTTTATAAATTGAATAGTATCATATATCGCAAGCCCAGCAGAAACGACACCTCCCGGTGAATTTATATAGAGGCTTATATCTCTTTCGGGCTCTTCCGCCTCAAGAAAAAGAAGCTGTGCAATCACAAGATTAGCTATATCATCATCAATCGGTTGCCCTAAAAAGATAATTCTATCCTTAAGCAACCTCGAATAAATATCATATGCCCTTTCTCCTCTTGAACTTTGCTCAATAACCATTGGTATCAACATAATTTTCTCCTATGATAAAAGTCAAATTTTTTATCTACTCCAAAA
>FMJZ01021298.1_pt1 | contig 20546 bp, 28 predicted proteins | sample 1987881 | NCBI WGS metagenome assembly FMJZ01 (sample SAMEA4378227, study PRJEB15110) | soil metagenome | biome: soil; feature: Field; material: Soil | place: India | collected 2015-03-11 | depth 0 m
TAAGCTCTGGTGGAAAAGCAAAGCTGGTAGTTTTGATGCTCGTAAAGCGACTCTTTCAGCTGGTGACCTAAATGCTGATGGCAAAGCTGACGCTATAACTCTTTTTAATTATGGTGGCAACACATCTGGCTTTCGTTGCTTTATTTCTTCGGGCTCATCATTTGCTTCTCCTACTCTTTTCTGGAAGAGTTCAGCTGGGAAGTTTAATTATTACCGTTCCAATCTGGCGCCGTAAAAGTTTCACTGCTTTTCACTCAAGCCTGGAAATGGGCTGGCAATTGCCAGCCCATTTTTTATTTTGGGCCAGACTCATTTGCCATTATATTTACCAGCTAGGGAAATTGTTAAGCTTAAATAACGGTAAGTTTCAGGCTTCCTTATATTTTTTTCTATAAGGGGTTTGATGTTCTTTAGAAATATAAAGTTAAAAAAGTGTATTTAAAAATAGGGTCTCAAATAGGTTTGTCAGATTAAGCGAAAAGGTCTGATTTCAGACTTTCAACAGTTTTTCTGGTTTCTGGTAAAGCTTCTTTTTTTATAGGTTGACTTCCAAAAAAGGGAAGAGACCCTTCTAAGTTTAAATATTTTCTTAAAACTTTTAAGTAGGGCTCAGGAATTAAATCAGGCAATTCAAAATGGCAAAGGTCGGCAAATAATGAAGCCCAGGCAATTGGTACCGAATAGTAAGCATCGTAGCCACCACCACCGAGAGCAAGAATTTTGCCGTTAACTAGCTGATGAGCAATTTGATGCAGTTCTTTTACCATTTCGAAAAAGCCTTTTAGAGAAACTCTAAGGTGGGTCAATGGGTCTCTCTCAAGACTATCACAGCCGTTTTGAGTAACCAGAATGTCCGGTTTGAAACTTTCAATTAAAGGTTTAACTAACTCCCTAATCGCTAATAAATAGTCGGCTTCAGTTGAATCGGGGCTAAGCGGGACATTGATGGAATAACCAGTTCCCTTGCCATCTCCTTTTTCGCTTTCAAAACCTGTTCCTGGGAAAAGATAATAACCCGATTCATGAATTGAAATGGTTAAGACTTGAGGGTCGTCATAAAAAATCCATTGGACACCATCGCCATGGTGGGCGTCAATATCAACATAAGCTATTCTTTTACCTTCTTTTCGAAGGTAAGAAATGGCAATAGCTGCGTCGTTATAAATACAAAAACCCGAAGCTCGATTGGTTAAGGCGTGGTGAAGACCACCCCAGGGATTGAAAGCGTGGATTACTTCGTTTTTAAGAAGCATTCTGGCAGCTAAAAGAGAAGCACCAGCAATTTTAGCAGAAGATTTATGGATTTCAGGAAAAATTGGGTTGTCACTAGTTCCCAAACCAAAGTGCCAGTTATGTTTCCCTTTTGCTGCGTCCTTAACTGCTTCTATATAGCTTTCAGAATGGACTTGTTTTAGCTCTTGGTCGCGGGCTAAAGGTGCCTTCATTTTTATTACTTCAAGCTTATCTAATAACCCAAGGGCTTCAATTAAGCGGTAAGTGAGTTTTATTCGGGTTGGATTCATAGGATGTTTCTGGCCGAGATTGTAATTTATCTCTTCATCATAAATTAATAGAATCTTCTCCATTTTCTTACACCTGAAAATTAGCCGGTACAACTACCGGAAGCTTTTTAGGAAAAACCTCTATTTTAAAATCTTTTGCTAAAAAAGTTTCTCCATCAAGATGGGCAGGAATGGATTTTCCGTCTGATGATTTTACCCAAACTTTTCTAGCCTTAAACATATGGAAGGGCTTCATCCAGGTGTGCTTACCAAAAATAACAAAAGGAAGTCTTAAAATGACTTCATACTTTGGCAAGGCGTCAATGTAGCACAAATCGATTAAACCGTCGTCATTTTTGGCTTGAGGGGTGATTAGGAAACCACCGCCGTAGCTTTGCCCCGAGTTAGCTGCTAGAAGAGTAACAACTTTCTCTTGCCAATCTTCAGCGTCAACTTTAAGTTTTATCTTGTAATGGCGGTATTCTCTAAAAAGTACTTTAAAAAGGGATTGAAGATAAAGCAAGAGCCCCGATTTTTTTGTCTTTTGATTAGTCTGATTAGTCATGTGGGCAACTTGAGCATCAAAGCCAATTCCTAAGGAATTTGCGTAATATCGATTGTTAACTTTAACAATATCAATTAGAATTATTTTCCCGTTTAATATTTGTTCTACAGCTGTTTCAAGTTTTTTAGAGATGCCCAGCATTCTTTGTAAATCATTGCCGCTGCCGGTTGGCAGGAAGGCTAATGGTATGGGATTGTCTAAAGTCATCAAACCGTTAGCAATTTCATTGATGGTTCCGTCGCCGCCGACACCAATAATAAGGTCAAAACCATTGTTTTTTTTGGCAAAATTTTCACCCTGTCGAGGGTAGCTGGTGATTAGTAGTTCAAATTCAAGATGAGGCTTAAGCAATTCGCTGACACGGTCAATAAGCTTTCCTGTTTGTCCGTGGTTAGCAGCTGGATTTAGGATGACTTTGGCTTTTTTGAATTTTCCCACAGTAGATAAGTTTAGCTATTCTTTTTTTGTTTGCAACAGGAGCACGAATTAAATATTTGGGTTTCTTATCAAGTTGACATCTTTTTAGAAAGTAGTTATAATATTTTTAAAATTTTAAAAATACTTAAGAAGATGAAAGTAGAGATAAAAGTGAAAATATTTCGTGCTTTGGCTGACGAGACTCGCTTTGAAATAGTGAGGACAATAGCTGTTCGCGGTGAGGTGCCTTGCGCTGAGTTGGTGGAAGAGTTTTCGCTTTCTCGACCAGCGCTTTCTCACCATTTTCGCATTTTAAAGGAGGCTGGATTGGTTAAGGCTCGAAAATCAGGCCAATATTATTTTTTCTCTTTAAATCGAAGGTATTTGGAACGTTTTGGTCCATATTTTATTGAGGTGTTAAAAAAATGAAAATTGACGATAAAAAAAATGAGGAGATGAGAGAAATGTCACGACTTACAATTTATGTCCATGATAACTGCTCCGAGTCATCTCGGGCTTTTGATATTGCTTCCTGGTTGAAAACATTGGTTCCGGAAGTGGAAATAGAAGTTATCAATATTGACCGCTGCCCGGAAAAGTTAACAGTTGATTATGACGGACCTGTTTATATGTATAACGGGGAGGTGTTGAAGGTCGGAAATCCGGAGCCTGAAAAGTTGTTAGCTTTTCTTTTGTTTTTTGACAAACGGCACAGAAATTAGATTAGCCAGCTTTCTGTTTAGAAAGTTTGGTTTTCTTTTCCAGCTTGAAACCTTCGGCGATAACGGTAAGTAAATTTCCGCTTACAATAAGGGCAAAAGCTGCCCAGAATAGCTTTAAGGGGGTTGAACTGTTATAAAAAATGGTGATATTAACTAAAAAAACTAAATAGCCAGTATGGAGAAGAAGTGAACCCAATCTGAAGATTCTTCCTTCTTTTTGAAACTTTAACTGCCCAGGGCGAACCAGGAAAAAATAAATTGTCAACGTTGAGGCTAATAAAGAACTTCCAAAAAACACAAATAAAAAGCCTATCCAGCCATAAAAAACCGAAGTGGCGAGCGAGCAAAAAGCTGTTGTCAGTAACCAATAAGCCAGGTTTTTCTGGCTTATAAGCCTTTTCGGCAGGCAAAGAACTGTTAAAAGTGCCAAAACTAAAGCTAGAGGCAAAGCGTAACTATTCATTGAGTTGAGATAATAAGAATAAAACCAGGTTTTTTCCCAGCCCGGTTGAGTTAAATTTTTCCACCAACTAAAAACTGTTCCCAAGAGCGAGACTAAACCTAACGATAGAAGAGAAATGAAAGTAAGAATTAAAAGCCAGTTATCCCAGGCTTTCCAGGAAATTGTTTTTTTAACCATAAGCGTGCACTCCAGGAATTAAATAAGTGGTGAGATAGGTTAAAAAAAGCGATGAAAAAGAAAGCAAGTTTAGATAGGTTAGCCAGCGGAGGTTTATTCGGTAGTTTGGGTGAAGCCTCAAATGCAGATAAGCGGTGTAAAGTAACCACATCATCAATGATATGTTGAGTTTTGGCGACCACCACCAGGGTTCATTTTTCCAGGCAAAAATAGCCCATGGATATCCAACAAGCAAACCAATAGTTAGAGCTAGATAGCCAACTTTTATAAAAGAATAAATAATTTCTTCAATTTCTTTATTTAGGTGGCGAAGCAAATAAAAGCTAGCTATAAAGCTATATGTGAAGGCAGCATAAGAAAAGAAAATAAAAGGAGGGTGAATCCACATATATGTTGTGTTATAGAAAAACCTAGCTCTCAATCCAAATTGAAGCAGATTTCCATAAGCCTGAGAAGCGCCGGAGGTTTTTAATGTTTGCCAGATTTCTAAAACTTCACGATTAAAAGAGGGTAGTGGATTTAAAAAAGTTTTATCAAAAAAGAGAGAGCTTAAAACAAGAACACCTAGTCCAAAATAAAGCCAGGGCTCAATTCTTTTGTCTGGACGAAAAATTAATAAAATAGAAAAAGTAAGAGACCAGAAAAAAAGTTTTTCCCCTTCAATCCAGAATGGAAGGTAAAAACGGATAGCGTTTTGATTTTCAGTCGGCAAGACGAAAATTTGGTTGATTTTAAAGTGGTACCAAATTAATAAAGCGAAACCAACTGACAAAGTCGATAAGGAAAGCCAGAAAATAAGGCGGCGGTAAGGTTTAATCCAGGGATTAAGAATCAAGATCAAGCCAATTAAAAAGAAAGCAACTGAGAAATATTTTCCCAAAAGGATAAAGCTTTCTCTAAGAGTAAAGTAGGCTTGAAAACTGGCTGCCGAATTCATAGTTAAATTTTAAACTATTTTTTTGAAGAGTTTTTTGCTAGAAAAATTTTTTTTTATGTCTTTTTGTCGTCATATCTGTGGTATTATTTTTTAGTAAACAGTGAAGAAGATAAGGTGTTACATATGCGGAGAGACGCTGGACTTCAGTGACCGTGAGGAAGCGCGTTACGATGTCAAAGAAGAGCAGTTTTGCCATCGTAGTTGCTTTCGAATTATGTCTGAGGGTAAATTGTTAATGCGGGTAGCTGAAGGGGAAGAAGTTGATGATTTCTTTATGGAGCGCGATTTAGAAGTAGAAGAAGCTTCTACTCTGGTCGAACCAAAGTTTCACTAACCTTTCTGTTGATTGCTTCATGAAGCCATTCCAGCTAATAAAATCAGCTGGTGTTGAAGTTTTAGGAACTGAGATTGGCGATTTTTCTCTTTATTTTTCTAGCCGACGTGGTGGTTTTAGTAAGGCTCCATTTAATACTTTAAATCTTTCTTTCCAAGTGGGCGATGAGCAAAAAGCTGTAGTTAACAACCGAAAAAAATTAGCTGAAGCTTTAGAGTTATCAATAGGCAATTTTATCACTTTACACCAGATGCACAGCTCGCAAATTTTAAAAGTAAGCTTGAAAGAAGCAAATTCCTTTCTTTCTGAGAAAGTTACAGCAAAGGGCGACGCTCTAATCACTTCTGATCCTGTTGCCTTAACTCTTTTTTACGCTGACTGCTTGCCGATTTTTCTTATTGAGCCGCAAAGGAAAGTGGCTGGTCTTATTCATGCTGGCTGGCGAGGGCTAAAAGAACAGATAGCCAAAAAAACCGTCGAAGAAATGGTGATGGAGTTTGGAATTTTACCTGAAAATCTATTTGCCTGGCTTGGGCCTTCAATTGACCATTGCTGCTATCAGGTTTCTTCTGATTTTTTAGATTATTTTCAAGCTAACCCTGAAAGTGTTAAAAAAACAATTGACGGCCGAGTCTTTCTTAACTTAAAATCTATTGGTTATGCACAACTCCGTGAATCTGGAGTTAAAAAGGAAAATATCAAAACTGTACCTTACTGCACATCTTGCCAGAAAGACTTTTTCTTTTCTTATCGTAGAGAAAATGGAGAAACTGGAAGACAAGCTGCCATTCTAGTATTGAGAAAAAAATGAAGAGAATTCTGGCTCTTATAATTCTTTTTTATCTTCTTTTGGCTGTTATTGGCTTTATTAAACAAGGCAGTCATTTCGATTCAATTGAGATATCGGGGTCTAGCACTGTTCTTCCGATTATTCAAGCAGCTTCTGAGGAGTTTGTGGAGGAAAAGAAAGGGGTAAGGATAGATGTTCAAGGTGGTGGCTCAAGTGTCGGGATTGAAGCTGTTAGGAATGGAGTGGCAGACATTGGTATGTCTTCGAGGGAGCTGAATTCAGAAGAAGAGGGCTTAAAAAAAATTCCAATAGCGGTGGATGCAATTGCTATTATTGTCAATAAAAATAACCCGGTGGAAAGCCTAACTTCTGAAGAGGTGAAGAAGATTTTCAGTGGAGTGATTACTAACTGGAAAGAAGTTGGCGGAGAGGACTGTGAGATTGTGGTGGTCAACCGAGACGAGGCTTCTGGTACCCGAGAGCTTTTGCTAAGCTATTAATGGGTGATAAGAAGTTTTTAAAGAGGGCAATTATTCAGCCAGGCAGTGGCCAGGTGAGGTCAATTGTTTCAAGCACACCAGAAGCTATTGGTTATTTGTCTATTGGTTATGTTGGGAAAGAAGCAAAAATTATCTCTTTAAATGGAGTTAAACCTAGTATAGAAAATATTAAGAACCGAAATTACCAGCTTATGAGAACTCTTTACCTTTTAACTCGTGGCGAACCAGAGGGGATTAATCGAGAGTTTATCGATTTTGTGCTTGGTCCAAAGGTACAAAAAGAAATTGTTAAAAAAGCTTACATTCCCATTTCTGAATTTGGTGATGTAAATCAATGAAGAAAGAGAAACTTTTAAAGCTGCTTTTTCTTTTGACTGCTTTTGTGGCTGTTTTTACCATCTTTTTGATTTTCCTTTTTGTGGCAGTACGGGGAATTCCTTTATTTTTTGAAATTTCTCTTTTTGAGTTTCTATCTGGTTTGGATTGGGAGCCGTCAGCTGGTCATTTTGGTGCTTTCCCTTTGATTTACGGAAGCTTTCTGGTAACGGTGGGAGCTTTACTTTTAGGAGCTCCGCTCGGCGTAGCAGTAGCGATATTTCTTTCAGAGATAGCGCCATTGAATATTGTTCGCCTGGTTCGTCCGGCTGTTGAATTGTTAGCTGGCATTCCCTCAGTGATTTATGGGTTTTTTGGAATTATGATAATTATTCCAGCCGTAAGAACCATTTTTGGAGGTTCAGGCTACGGTCCAGTCGCTGGTTCGCTGGTTTTAAGCATAATGATTTTACCGACAATAACTACTTTGTCTGAGGATGCTTTAAGGGCAGTTCCGAGGGCATATAAAATGGGGTCTTTTGCGTTGGGTGCGACTAAATGGGAAACAATCAAAAAAGTAGTATTGCCTTCAGCTTTTCAAGGGATAATTTTGTCTGTTATCCTTGGGATGGGAAGAGCAATTGGTGAAACAATGGCAGTTTTAATGGTGGTTGGCAATGCACCTGCTATTCCTCTTTCGCTAAAAGATCACTTTTCCACTATCACCAGTGTTATTGCTATGGATATGTCCTACGCTTCTGGTCTGCATCAGCAAGCCCTCTTTGCCCTTGGTTTAATACTTTTTATTGTTTCTATGTCAATGGTAGCTGTGGTTCGCCTGGCTTCCAGTCGTCGGAGAATAAGATGAGAAAAATAGAAGAGAAAATAGCTATTTTTCTTTTCTGGATTGCTTCTTTTGCGGTTCTGGCCTTTTTGCTGACTTTAATAGCTTACATAATTTTCCGCGGCTTACCGGCTATCAGCTTAAAGTTTATTTTTTCTTTTCCACATGGACTTGAGGCTCGAGGCGGAATCTTTCCAACCATTGTTGCCACTTTTTACCTGACGATTTTAGCCGGGCTAATTGTTTCGCCAATAGCTGTTGGTGGTGCAGTTTATCTGACCGAATATGCAAGACCAGGGCGACTGGTCAGAGTAATTCGTTTTGGAGCTGATGCGCTTTCATCTGTTCCCTCAATTGTTTTTGGCCTTTTTGGTTTGGCTTTCTTTGTCTACTTTTTTAAATTAGGCTACTCAATGTTAGCAGGTGCCTTAACTTTAGCGCTGATGATTTTACCGGTGGTAATGAGAGCTGCAGAAGAAGCTATCCTGGCTGTTCCTCGAAGCTTTAGGGAGGCAAGCTTTGGTTTGGGGGCTAGCAAGTGGCAAACGATTAAAGAGGTTGTTTTACCATCGGCAATGCCCCGAATAATCACTGGGGTAATATTAGGAATGGGACGGGCATTTGGTGAAACAGCAGCAGTTTTTCTCACGGCTGGTATGGCTATCAACCTTCCTTATTTTCCAACTGCTCCTGGTCGAACAATGACTGTACATCTTTATCTCCTGGCTACCGAGGGAATTTCCTTAGACATTGCTTTTGGAACTGCCTTATTGCTTTTGTTTTTTATTCTATTATTTAATTTTGGGGCTCGATATTACGGTCAAAGAGCCATTAAGGGAGGTAGGTAGTGGAAGAGAAAAATACCTTTGAAGTTAGAAACCTGGGATTTTGGTATGGTGATTTTAAGGCTCTTGAAGACCTTGATTTTGAAATCAAAGCCAATTCAATTACGGCTTTTATCGGTCCTTCTGGTTGTGGCAAATCTACACTGTTGCGGTGCTTGAATAGAATGAATGATTTAATTGAGGAAACGAGAGTTGAAGGAGTTATAAAACTTAATGGAGAAGATATTTATTCAGATGAGATTGATCTCCCTGAACTCAGGCGAAGGGTGGCAATGATATTTCAGCAACCCAATCCTTTTCCATTTTCGATTTTTGATAATGTAGCTTATGGTCCGCGCCTTCATGGAGTAAAAAATCAAGCTGAGCTTGAGGAAATTGTTAAAAACAGCCTTGAAAGAGCGGCTCTCTGGAAAGAAGTTAAAGATAAATTAAGCTCACCAGCTACTGACCTTTCTGGCGGACAGCAGCAGCGTCTTTGTATTGCTCGAGCTTTGGCTGTCAAGCCGGAGGTTATTTTGATGGACGAGCCCTGCTCAGCCATTGACCCTACCTCGACTCAAAAGATTGAGGATTTAATGCAAGAACTAAAAGAAAAGTTTACAATTATTATTGTCACTCACAACATGCAGCAAGCAGCCCGAGTATCTGATTTTACAGCTTTTATGTTATCTGAAGAAAATAAACCGGCAAGATTGATTGAATACGATCGCACTGAAGTTATTTTTACTAATCCGAAAGATAAGAGAACAGAAAACTATATAACTGGAAGGTTTGGTTAAAATGAGAAAAACTTTTCACGAAGAACTTAAAGAGTTAAAAAGCGAAGTGGTTGAAGTTGGTTATCTGGTTGAAGAGGCCATACGGACGGCAATGGAGTCTTTAGTGAGTGGCGATGTCAGCTTAGCAGAAAAAGTGATGAAAAATGATGACTTAATCGATAATAAGGTTTTGGGAATTGAAGAAAAAGGGGTTTCTCTGATTGCCAGACAGTGCCCAGTTGCGAGAGATTTGCGTCTGATACATTCAATTTTTCTCATCAATATTCATTTAGAGAGAATGGGCGACCTGGCTTTTAACATTTCTCGTACAGTTCGAGACTTAGCAGAAATTCCTGACGAAGCTCAGGAGTTTGTTAATCTGTTGAATAAAATGGGCGACAAGGTTCTTGAACTGGTAAGTGTTTCTTTAAAAGCCTTTGAAACTTTGAATTCTCAACTTGTTGACCAGCTAACTCAATTAGACGAACCAATTGATTCTTTTTTTAAAGACTTTTTTAGCCTGATGGCTAAAAAATCAGAAAATATTTCTTTCAAGTGGGCAAGTAACTATATTTTAGTTTGTCGTTGGTTGGAGAGAATTGCTGACCACGCAGTTGATATAGGAGAAAGGGTTATTTATTTGGTTTCAGGAGAATTTGTCGACCTTGATTGATGGGGCGAATCCGAGATAATTTAGAGCGAGTTAGAGAGCGAATAGAAAAAGCAGCTGAAAAATCTGGAAGAAAGGCTGGGGAAATAGTTTTAGTAGCAGTGACAAAAAATGTTCCTCCTACGCTAATTCGAGAGGCATTCTTAGCTGGTCAAAAAATTTTTGCTGAAAACCGCGTTCAAGAGCTTTTGATGAAAAAACCTCAGCTTCCTTTTGAATTAGAGTGGCATTTTGTAGGCCATTTACAGAGCAATAAAGTAAAAAAAGTTGTTGGTCAGGTTGATCTTATTCAATCAGTGGACAGCCTTCACTTAGCGACTGAAATTAACCGGAGAGCTCAGGAAAAGGATTTGAAAGTTCAGGTTTTGCTGGAATATAAGGTAAGTCCGGAGGCAACCAAATTTGGTTTTACTCAAGAAGGAATAAGAGAAGCAGTTGAGAAAATGTCAGAATTTAAGGGTATAATTGTAAAAGGTTTGATGACTATAGCACCGTTGCTTTCAGCTGAGGAGTGTCGTCCTTACTTTGAAAAAGCTCGAATTTTATGGGAGAAACTAAGAGAAGAGAAAGCGGATTGGTTTGAGTATCTCTCGATGGGTATGAGTGACGATTTTGAAGTAGCAATAGAAGAAGGAAGTAATATGGTGAGAATAGGACGGGCAATATTTGAAAGGAGGTGAAATGGAAGACCTTTGGCAAAAGGCATTAGTATTTTTAGGATTAAAAGAACCAGAAGAAGAAGAGTATTTTGAAGAAAGTCATTCAGAAGAAGATTCATTAACAGTTAGAAAAGTGCCAAGAGGAGATTTGTCACACCGTCGCGCAGAAAGACCCACTCCTTTAAGAGCGGTAAGAAGCACTTCGTTTCAAGTTCATATCTTTGAGCCCCGCACACTGAATGATGTTTTGAGAGTTGCTGACAAGTTCAAAGTTGGAACACCAGTCATTGTTAATCTCCAATCGACAGACAAAGCTTTAAGCCAGCGGATAATTGACTTTGTTAGTGGAATGGTCTTTTCTTTAGATGGTAAGCTTATAAGGATAACTAGTGGAGTTTATCTAGCGACGCCTCGTAACGTTGAAATTGGACCTGAAGAAAAGGCAAGGATAAAGGAGAGATTTTTTAAAACTGTTTAGGGAGGGAATTTGAGGATAGGAATTATTGGAGCTGGCCAAATGGGCGGAGCTTTAGCTCAGGGGCTACTAGAGAAAAGAGTTGTTACTTCTGATGAGCTTTTTTTATCGGATGTTAGAGCCGAAAGACTAGATGAGCTGAAGCAGCAGTTGGGCTTAAATACTACCACTCTTAACAGTCAAGTATTGGAAAATACTGAGATAGTAATTATCGCAATTAAGCCACAGCAGTTAAAAAGTTTGCTTAACGAATTGAAAGGTGCGGGTATTTCAGGCCAAGTTTTAGTTTCTATTGTAGCTGGGGCTAAAATATCTCTTTTTGAGGAGTTTTTGGGGGATAACGCTAAGATTGTGAGAGTTATGCCCAACTCGCCCTGTCAAGTTGGCTTTGGAGTATCTGTTGTAAGCAAAGGAAAAAATGTTGATTTTGATGAGTTAGGCAAAGTTAAGTCAATTTTTGCGGCGGTGGGTGAAGTATTAGAGCTTCCTGAAGATTATCTCGATATAGTTACGGCAATTAGCGGTTCTGGTCCAGCTTTCTTCTATTATTTTGCTGAAGCTATGATTGAGGCAGGTGTAAAAGCAGGTCTTTCACGCGAGGTAGCTACTGAGCTTGTTCAGGGAACAATGGTTGGCTCGGGGATGATGATGAAGAAAACAGGTAAACATCCTGCTTTATTAATTGATATGGTAACTTCTCCTGGCGGGACAACAATTGCTGGTCTTGAAGCTTTGGATAAGAAGGGTTTCAAAGCTGCTGTTTTTAAGGCGGTGGAAGCAGCTTATAAAAGGGCGAAAGAGTTAAGTTGAAGTTTTTGATAATTACTTGGCTCAGCAACTTAGTCGATCTTATGTTTTATGCTATATATCTTTCGATAATTCTGGTGATAATTCGCTCTTGGGTACACTTTCCTATTCCTCGTTCTCTTGCCAGGCTTTGGTATTTTATAGAAGATTTGTCTGATTGGTATCTTGGAATGTTTAGAAAGTATATTCCGCCTTTGATGGTTGGTGGTCTGGCTTTGGATTTAACTCCCATCTTAGGTATACTAATTCTGGAGTTAGCTCACAGCTTTTTGAAAAATTTAATTTGGAGTTTATAGGAGGTGAAAAGTGAGGCTTACGCCGCTTGATATTCATCAGAAAGAATTTCGGAGGGTTTTGAGAGGCTATAGCGAGGAGGAGGTAGATACTTTTCTAGATGAAGTAGCGACTGAGTTTGAGAGGGTTTTTCAGGAGAATATCGATATAAAAGAAGAAGCGGAAAGACTTAAGAAAAAACTGGCTCAGTATGAAAAATTTGAACAGACTCTCCAGGATACCATGCTCGCAGCTCAGCGTTCTGCTGAAGAAATTCAAAACAATGCTCGAAAAGCTGCCGAATTGGTTATTAAGGATGCTGAGTTGAAAGCTAAAGAGATTGTTCAGAACTCAATTGCTGAAAGACAAACGATTAACAGCGAAATAGTAGCTTTGAAAAAGTTAGTTGCGGACTTTAAAGAAAAGATGAAAGCTTTTCTTCAAGGCTACCTTGTAAGTTTGGACGAGCTTGAGAAGCAAGTCGAGGCTTTACCTGAAACGAAGATGGAAGAAACCTTTATTGGAGGAGAAGAAGAGGAAGCTGAAATTGCTTCTAAGGAAGTTGGTTCAAAGGAAGTTTCAGAATCAGAACCCGAAGCAGAAGAGTCCGCGGCCGAAGTGGCCAAGGAGGAAGTGGTTGAAAGTTCAGAAACGGCTTTGGAGGAAGAGCTTTCGCCTTTTGAGAGCGATTTAGCTTCGGAAAGCGAACCTAACTTATACGATAACTATCCTGAAAAAGTTGAATAGCTTTTATCGATTAACTGAAAATGGCTTGGTTTTAAGGATCTATGTCAAAACCAGAGCCAAGAAAAGAAAAGCTGAATTTTTGTGTGACCGTTTGAGAATTTATGTTGAGTCTGCTCCCGAAGGAGGCAAAGCAAATCAAGAGCTTATAAATTTTCTCTCCAAGCTATTTTCAATTCCCTCTGAAAAAGTTAAAATTTTAAGAGGGAGAAAAGGTCAAATTAAAGAAGTATTTTTAAACTCAATGGACGAAGCGTATTTAATCAAAGTATTAAGTTCTCTAAAACCAATTTAAATTTTTTTTAGTTTTAAACTCGATAAACTTTTTTTAAGTGGTGTTAGTCGAATGGAAAAAATTGATTTAGTTGAACTAATAAAAGCGAATTTTAAGCCAATGTGTATTTCTGTTTATTTAGGTTTTCAAAGCGAAAACCCGGCAACGGATGAAATTTTAGCTGCTTTTAATTCATTGGTTCATAAAGAGGCCCAAAAAAATCAAACTTTTAAAAAAGAGGAATTAAAGTTTCAGCTTGAAGAGTTAAGGAAGGTAATTCGCTCACTTCGCTTGCCAAGAGGAAATTTCCGGGGTATTTCAATTTTTATGGCTTCTAAGCAGAAATACGCCCGAACTTTTTTCCTTCGCAACTCTCAAGAAATTCTTCGGATCTCGACTTCTTTTTACCTGTCGCCACTGATTAGGGAGTTTTGTGAAGCTTTAAATTTTTGTTTTTGTCTGGTAGATGATCGTAAGGCTCGGCTGATGGTTCTTTCTCCGTTTGAGGTACTGACTGAAGTTGAAATCGATGATCATACGCCAGAGAAGGTTAAAAGTGCTGGCTGGTATGGTCTGGAAGAAAAGAAAATTGTCCGACATATAGAAGAACACATAAGAACACACTTCCATTTAGTAACTGATAAGATTCAGGAACTTTTTGAGAAATATGGTTTTGAGGTGCTGGTTTTGTCGTTAAACTCGAAAAAATTGCGAGTTTTTAAAAAAATGCTTGGCAACAAGGTAGCTTTCAAAGTAATAGAGAAGCCATCACTTGATTTCAGTTCTTCGCCGGATATGATTAGAAAATTAGCTGAAGAAATTGAATTAGCAGAAATGGAAAGAAGGAAATTAGTGATAAGAAAAAAACTCGAGAGCGAGCTTGGAGAGGGACGAGCGGTAGTCGGGTTAGAAGCTTTTCTGCGTGCCTGGAATGAAAGTTTGGTAGAAAAAGTGCTTGTAGAAGAAAGTTTTGAGGCTAGCACCTTTCTTTGTTCAAATTGCCATCAGTATCAACTGGAAAGCGGTAGTTGCTTGTTTTGCGGAACGAGATTGAAAGAAGTAAAACATTTTCATGATGAGCTTATTAAAGAATGTTTCATTAAAAATATTGAGGTCGTTTGGCTAAAGAATTTTTCTTCAGGTTTAGGAGCTATTCTCCGAACTTACCTTTTTTAAGTTTTTCCAAAAAAGTAATTTTTTCCTCTTCTTTCTTCTCATCAAAAACAACAACTTGATTTTTACCCTGACTCTTTGCTAGATATAGAGCTTTATCGGCGGCACCAATTAGTTCAGTTTCATTGGTGCCGTGGAAGGGGTAAGTTGAAATGCCGGCGCTTAAAGTTAACTTACCCAAAAAGGTATTATCTTTTTTAAGAACTAAATTTTCTACGCCCGTTCTTATTCTTTCAGCGACGCATTTTGCTCCTTTAATGCTTGTTTGAGGAAGGATCACTGCGAACTCCTCTCCACCGTAGCGAGCGGGAAAATCGGTGTCTCTAATTAGCTCTTTTAATTTCTGTCCCACTTCTTTTAGAATAAAATCGCCTGATAGATGCCCATAACGGTCGTTAAATAGCTTGAAATCATCAAGGTCTATCATTATGACTGAAAAGTTCAGACGGTAGCGGCGGGCTCGTTTTATTTCCTCTTTTAACCTGTCATAGAAAGAACGGTGGTTGTAAAGATTGGTAAGAGAGTCGGTGATAGCAAGCCTCTCTATTTCTTCGTAAAAACGGGCTTCCTTAATTGCTAAAGCTGCCTGGTTAGCTAAGAGGGAAAGGGCAAAAACCTCTTCTTTTTTGAATTTCCTTTCTTTAAAGTCGTCAACATAAAGGATTCCAACCACTTCGTTTTCTACCTTTAAAGGAACAGCTATTAACGATTTGATTCCTTCTTTGAGGAGCGTAGGATTGTTAAATTTAGGGTTTCCTTGAACATTATTTATTACCGTGGGTCCTGGGTTGGTCAAAATGCTACTGGTTAAGCCATTTGGTCTTACTTCCCAATGGGTTACCCGATTAAAATTGTCACTAAAGCCGATTGAAACTTTCATTGATAATTTTTTTCTTTTTGAGTCGTAAAGCGCAATACTTCCGGCTGGGCAGTTAGACAGCTTTAAAGCCAGTTCCAAAATTTCTCTTAAAGTTTTTTCTGTTTTGGTAGCCGTAGCCAGCATGAGACCAACTTCGTAAATGATGTGTAAAATATCAGCTGTTTCTTTGTTTTTTTGCACCAGGGTCCAGAGAATTCTCGCGGCAGTGCCGGTTAAAGTTTCTGTGCGCTCGGGTTTTATTTCTTGAATTTCCTTATTAAGTCTTCGATCACCAGTAACATTGATAATAAGGTCAAGCTCAGATGAAAGGCAGGATTTCCAGTCAGACGAGGTCTTAATTCCAAATTTTTTTGCCAGCTCAAGACCGGGAGCCTCGGGATTTACATCAACGATGGCAACAATTTCTATTTCCTTATCTGGAGCAAGAGTCTCGAGGAGTGATTTACCTCCCTTGCCGGCTCCAATTATCAGTATTTTGATTTTTTTCATTTTAAGTTACCCTTTTTCAAAAATTTTCTAATTATATAATCGGTATTGGAGTTGAAAGTAATACCCCTTTTGGTAGATTTTTTAAAATTTGTCAAATTCAAAAGTTGAGAGAATTAAGGTTGAGAGAAGTTAATTTTTCCGATAAGCTAAGCTTATTTTTGTAGGAGGTGCGATGATTAATGCGCAGAGTTACTTTAATTCCTGGAGATGGAACTGGACCTGAGTTGGTTGAAGCAATGAAAAAAGTAGTGGAAGCTACTCGGGTTCAAATTGATTGGGAGGTTGTTGAAGCCGGCGAAAAAACAATGAAAGAAAAAGGAACTCCTCTTCCATCTGAAGTCATTGAGTCGATTAAAAAGAACAAGGTTGCTATCAAAGGACCAATAACAACGCCTGTTGGCAGTGGCTTTCGCAGTGTGAATGTGGCATTACGAAAAGAGCTTGACTTATATGCTTGTTTGAGACCGACCTTTACTATGAAAGGAGTAAAGACACTTTATCGTGAAATAGACCTGGTTGTTGTTCGTGAAAACACTGAGGACCTTTATGCTGGCGTTGAAAGAATGGTTAATGAAGGAACTGCTGAATCTATTAAACGGATAACTCGGAAAGCAACTGAGAGGATTGCTCGTTTTGCTTTTGAATATGCTAAAAAAGAAGGCCGAAGGAAAGTAACTTGTGTGCACAAAGCCAATATTATGAAGTTTTCTGATGGATTATTCCTTAAAGTAGCTAGAGAAGTTGCTGAAGATTATTCAGAGATAGAGTTTGAAGACCGAATTGTTGATAATATGTGTATGCAGCTGGTTATGAAACCTCATCTTTATGATGTTTTACTCTGCCCAAATCTTTATGGCGACATTCTTTCTGACCTTTGCGCTGGTTTAGTTGGAGGGTTGGGAGTGGCACCGGGAGCAAATATTGGAGATGAGTTTGCTGTTTTTGAGCCAACTCACGGTAGTGCTCCTAAATATGCTGGCCAGAACAAAGTAAATCCGACTGCAATAATTCTTTCAGCCTGGATGATGTTAAAGCACCTTGGCGAAGGGGAAGCAGCCAGAAAAGTTTTGTTAGCAGTAAAAGAAGTAATAGCCGAGGGGAAGATGGTGACTTATGACCTTGGCGGTGAGGCTGGCACTCAAGAAATGGCAGAAGCCATTGCACAACGAATTTTGGCTAATTAAGTTTTAATCTCGGAAATGCTAGCTATGTGTTAAAGTTTCTAATAATTTTTATAAATGGTAAACTATAAAAAATAATAAGGGAGGTAAAGATTGCCAACTGAGGTAGTAATTGCCCCTTCTTTGCTTTCGGCTGACTTTGCTTGTCTGGCTGAGGATATAAAAAAAGTGGAAGAAGCTGGAGCTCGCCTTTTGCATATTGATGTTATGGATGGCCATTTCGTTCCCAACTTGACTGTTGGTCCTGCAGTTGTTGAGTCAATAAGGAAAATCACTGATTTGCCGCTTGATGTTCATCTGATGATTGATAATCCAGAAAGATATATTGACTCCTTTGCCCAGGCAGGAGCAGATTGGATTTCTGTTCATTACGAGTCAACGCCTCATATCCATCGAGCTTTGCAAATGATTAAAGCCTACGGGCATATTGAAGTGGGAATTGCTTTAAATCCTTCAACACCTTTAGCAGTTCTTGCTCATTTGCTTGAGGAATTAAACTTTGTTTTATTGATGACCGTTAACCCGGGTTTTGAAGGCCAGGTTTATATTAACCAGATGACTGAGAAAATCAAACATCTAAAGCAGGTTCTTAACCGTAAAGGATTTGATATAAAAATTGAAGTTGATGGTGGCATAAACGAAAAGGTTGCTAAAGAAGTTGTTCAAGCGGGAGCCCAAATTCTGGTAGCTGGCTCAGCGATTTTCAGAACGCCAAATCCTGCGGAAGCTTTTCTTAAAATCAAAGGTGAGGCGAGTAAAGTTGTCAAATAAAATTTTTCCGAAGTTTTTTCAGAACAAAAAGCTTGTTTTGCTTGTTGTTTTATTTTTACTGGCTTCTTCAGCTGGACTTGCCTGGTATTTTAAGTCTCGTGCGGTTTCCAGGTCGGAGAGCAAAAAAACAGTCTCAACCGGGGTTAAAAAAGGAGTGGTTGAGTTTTTTGATACAACACTAACTTTAGAAAGCGAGGCAGAGTCAGGGCAAACTGGAGTTGAGACTTCAACAGGAACAACTGGATCAAATTCTTCCTATTTAAAAGGTAGTAGAACTCCTCCTAAAATGCAGCGAGTTCCCAAGTTGAACGCGTTTATCCCGGCTGATGTTAAAGTCCAAGAGTTAACCACCCAAACCATTGATAAGCTTGAGAAGCCTCTGTACGGGATGGCTTCTGGCGATGTGGTCGAGGTCCAGAAAAACGGCTGTAAATTAAAACTTTCCTCTTTTGTAGCTCTGGAGGCAGAAAAGAAAGATTCAAAAGTTGAAAGAAATTTTTATTTTTTGCCGCCTGGGACGAACCTTTTTCTTTCCTATCCTCCAGGAATGCCAGGGGGCACAGAAAATCCTTTCAAGTTGAAAGTAGGCGAACGTATCTTAGCCCGTGTTTCCTTATCACCTGGTGGGAAAGAAGCAGTTTTGTTGAAGATTGAAGGCCGTAAAACTAAATAAGCAGAAAGTTGTTTTTTCTAAAAGCTGAAATTAATTAAAAAGCTTTTTTTGATTTCTTTTCTTGTTTTACTAAAAAAGAACGATTATGGCAAAAATCACAACGGTTATTCAAAGCTTTACCATCATGGCAGCGATCTTTGCAGCTTTCCATAGTTATTAAGTTTTCATAGCCTTTTATTTCATGGGCAACTCGGTTGTGGCATTCTGTACAGCGCATCCTTATCTTTAAATGAGCTTCGTGTTTAAAAAGAAGACCGTGGCCGAGACTTTGATCCCGACCCTCAGTATGACAAAGAAAGCAGGATTCGTTAGAAATCTCTGAAGCTAGTTCACTTTCTTTGTTAATTGGTTTTTCATAGCTGTTAGTGAGATGATAAAAAAGACTTTTCGACGACTTAGCTTTGTCTATCAAAAGATGCACTAAGCCTGGCTCTACATGGCATTGAATACAACTGGTATTTTGATGTACGGAAGATTTCCAGGAAATGTAATCAGCTTTCATTTCGTGGCAACTACCGCAAAAAGCGGGGCGGCAAGTAAACCAGATTCCTCCAACGAAAAGAACTATTAGAGCAATAAATCCGATAACCAGCAAGAAAACATTTCGAGAAAGAATCATTACAAAAGCTTTTTTCGAAAAGAAGACACCCTGTCTAACATCAGGTGAGATGCATTTTTTTGAATCACGACCGAGGACGCAATCACCGGAAGGTAAAACAAAGCTACAATTCTGACATTTTTTTTCCACTATTTATATCTCCTTTCACAACGTTAAATTTTTTTAACTTTCTTCTTTCTCCCATCCCTTTGTTTATCACTAAAAGTGGTATGATTTTTTAGAGTTTTATATAACTATAAATAGTTAGAAAAGTTAGATGGATTTGTGTTTTTTCCTAGCCTAGCTTAATGGAAACGGAAAGTTATAATAATTAAGCGTCAATAAGTTCGAGAATTAAAAATTTTTGTTAGGGGTGAAAAATATGAGTAATGAGAAAAAAAAGGAAATAAAAGTTGAGTTTCCACCTCACTTACGTGCTGGAGCATACACAAATAATATGGTTGTCAGCCACACAAAAGAAGAGTTTGTTATAGATTTTATGTTTATAACAGCAGTTGATGGAGTTGTGACGGCCAGATTGATAACTAGTCCTGGTCATCTGAAGCGAATTATAGCTGCCTTGCAGGAAAATGTAAAAAAGTACGAAGCAACTTATGGAAAAATCCAGTTAGAAGAATCGCCAAAAGGGGCCACCGGGTTGGTTCCTCCAGTTGCTCATTAGTTTTTAGCAGTTAGTGGCATTAAAAGATTTAAGATTTTTTTCTGACCTGAGCTTTGAATTTTTTCAAAATTTGGTTGGCTGAATGGGCTAAGTTTATTTTTTGTTATCTTAAGATGAGCAGATAGGGGGGCTTAAAAATATTCAAAAAATTTTTCAAATTATTACCCCAGTTAAATCAATTAGTAGTGGTTTTTTGCCTGTTCAAAAGGGGATAAAAATTTCTTGACAAACCTATTGACAAGCTTAAAATAGAAGATGTCCCGAGAGGCTCACGGAGTTTTTCAGAGCTCGAGGGCAAACGGGAGGCTTAGCGAGAAATCAAATAGCCGAGGCCGAAAGGCCAGAGCTAAGAGAGATCTCAAAGAGCCAAGCGATAGCCCAAAAGTAAAGAAAACTCCAAGAGGTTTCTCGGGACATTTTTTTATATTGCTTGGAAGGCGGAATTGGCAAATAAGAGCAGTTTTGCTAAAATTAATCAACCTTAAACTGGGGACTGGAGCCCCCGGCCGGCTCGCGGTTTAAGGATTTTAAGATTTAGGGGGTTGTTATGCTTACAAAAGTAAAAAAAGAAAAGCTGGTTAAAAAATACCAGAGACATGAAGGCGATACAGGTTCACCGGAAGTTCAAATTGCTCTTCTTACCGAGAGGATTAAGTATCTTACAGAACATTTAAAGGTTCACAACAAGGATTTTCATTCTCGCCGCGGTATGCTTAAGATGGTTGGCCAGCGAAGACGCTTGTTGAACTACCTTAAAGATGTGGACATCGAAAGATACCGGGCTATCGTAAAGAAGCTCCGCTTGCGCGGATAAACCTGGTTAAACCTGGTATTTTTGAAGGGTTGACAAATTTTTTTTTCGAGTTAATATTAAAAATTACTTTTTTGTTTTTACCTTTAAAACTTAATAGAGCTATAAGCCGATGAAGAGGAAGAGTAGGCCGGATGGACCTGATAGCGAGCTGGGGATGGTGGAAGCCTGGTAGGGAAAGTCTGGTTGAATGGGCCTCGGAGGCGCCAACCGAAAC
>FMJZ01003335.1_pt1 | contig 20533 bp, 10 predicted proteins | sample 1987881 | NCBI WGS metagenome assembly FMJZ01 (sample SAMEA4378227, study PRJEB15110) | soil metagenome | biome: soil; feature: Field; material: Soil | place: India | collected 2015-03-11 | depth 0 m
TGAGAGGGCTTTTTGTTGCCGAATTTTCGCCATTGCAACGCGAACGGCAGCTGGCAACCTAACGATGTGGCGCGGGTTCTTGACAATATAATCGTCAACGCCTGCTTTCAATGCAGCAACTGCGACCTCCTCATCCCCTGAAGCAGTGAGCATTAGGACTGGGCAGTTCGGGAATCGTTCCTTAACCCGTCTTGCCACGCTAATTCCATTACTCCAATGGAGCATGAAATCGGTGATAACCACGTCAAATTCACACTTGTCAAGTACCTGCTGCCATTGAATTTCGTCAACGACCTGAGTTATGTCAACTTGATGGAACTCCCGCTCAAGCACCCTTTTGACAAGGGGGAGCGTTTCGGGGTCGTCGTCAACAATCAAAACCCGCAACGGTCGGGACAAAGTCCAAAGCAAATCGTCGATGATCGCTCGCAGCGATTCTGCCGACGGTGGTTTAAGCAAATACTGGCTCGCCCCTAAAGAGAAGGCTTTTTGAATGCTCTTGGGATCATTGGCTGCTGTTAGGACAACTACAGGAATGTTTTGAAATGAAGGTTGCTCCTGAATCCAACCAAGCACATCAAAACCGGACTTGTTAGGCAAACTCAAATCAAGCAAGACCAGAGACGGCAGAGGGAACTTGTCTCTGTCGGCATAATCGCCGTCGCCGGCAAGGTAACGGATGGCTTCCTCGCCATCGTTGACCACATGAAGTTCAAACTCCATCCCTGCCCTTTGAAGTTGGCGTTCAATCAGAAATGCATCATCACTGTTGTCCTCAACGAGTAAAACAACCAGACCTGACGAAGACATGGGCACTCCCCCTATGCTCAAAGGCTTATCAAACACGCCCAAGCATCTTAGCACCAATTTAAGCAAATGCAAGTGTGTCCAATTTCTTATTCGGCAAAATTTAGGGCACATTGTAGCCTCTTTTTGCCTCAAGTCGTTGACCGTTGGACAGTGGCAAGATTTAAAATCGGATGGAGCCATGCATGGGTTGACTCGCTGGATTCGTGAAACTGATTTAGCCCATCGCCTGCTGCGCTCGCTAAATGAGCGAGCGAAAACGCAGGTTGAGGGGGGATTCTTGTCTCCGTGGACCGCCATTTTGGCAGCGAGCCTTTATAACCGTCAGCACCCAACTCTCATCCTCGTTCCATCTGCTGAACGACTGCCCAATTTCGTCGCCGATTTGGAGATCTTGCTAAGCCAAAGCGGTCGCGTTTATACCTTCCCTCCTCATCCTACATTGCTGTCAAGTGACACTGATGTTGCAGTTTCTCGTGACCGCATTGCTGCTGTTGATGCTTTGCATCGCCGCCGAAACGCCATTGTCGCCACAACGCCTACCGCTGTTTGCCAACCGACGGTGCCGCTTGGCGTTTACGAACGAAGCACTTTAACCCTTCAAGTCGGTACAACAATTGAACGCGATAAGTTGATTGCGCATCTTATCGCTGGCGGTTATGAACGCGTTCCGCAAGTTGAAGCGCCAGCACAATTTGCCGCCCGTGGCGATATCGTGGATTTCTTCTCACCTGCTCACGACTTGCCCATTCGCATTGAATTGTTTGGCGATGATGTTGAAAGCATTCGCCTCTTTGACATTGAAACACAACGCTCAACAGAGCAGTGGCGTGAGTGCGTGATTTTGCCAGCAAGGGAATTCATTATCAGGGACGGGAAGAATTGGGATGAGGATTTTGCGGAAAAAGTTCGGACGATGTTGGAGCGTGAGGTGAAGCGGTTGCAACAAGAAGGCAAACCCGAACAAGCGAGGCTGTTGCGTCAACAAGTTGAGCACGATTTAGAGCGGCTTTTGGATGGGCGATACTTTGACGGCTGTGACTGGTATTTCCCGTTCATTTACGACCCACTACCAACACTCATTGACCATCTTCCAAACGATACACTCGTCGTTTGGATTGAACCTCACGATTTGGAGGCTGATGCCCTCGCATTGGAAGAGAGATGGAAAAAATTCGTTGCCGAACTCCTTGAGACTGGCGACTTGTTGCGACCACCAAAACCGATTTTCGCTGCGTGGGACGAGTCAGGTGAGACTTGTGCTGAGCACAATTCTGTGAAAGGGAGACTAAAAAACTTTCGTTCGCTTACCTTCACCGCTGAAATTCGTGAGCAACTGTCAAGCCAAACCCTAACTTGCCATCGCATTGAAGCCTTTTTAAGTGATGTCCGCAGATTTCTCGCTCGCGTGGAGGAATGGCGACAGCGCCGCTGCGCTATCGTCATTGCGACCCGGTATCCTGAACGCGTCAACGATTGGTTACGCGACGTTCCCCTTGCTGACATTCCACCCTTGGTGCGGTTAGATGCAACCGATTTGCCTGTTGCCGACCGAATCAACATCGTCCCGACACCATTAAGCACAGGTTTCTTTTTGCCCGATGCCCAATTGGTTGTTGTCACCGATACCGAGTTGTTCAATGCGCCTTATAAGCCCCGTAAAAAGCGATGGAAAGGAACTGTTGCTGTCAAATCGCCGTCCGATTTGCGTGAGGGCGATTACGTCGTCCACATCCATCATGGGATTGGCATCTATCGTGGTGTCGTTCGGCAGGAAGTTTTAGGCAAAGAGAGCGATTACTTGGTCATTGAGTATGCTGAGGGCGAGCGGCTCTATGTGCCCGTCCACCAAATTGACCGAGTGAGAAAATATGTCGCTGTTGACGGAGGTGAACATCCGCTTTCGTCGCTGTCCAACAACAAGCGATGGCTCAGATTGCGTCAGAAGGCGAAGGAGAATGCTGAGCAGACTGCTAAAGAATTGTTGGAACTTTATGCTCGTCGCCAAGTTGCCGAAGGTCACGCATTCTCGCCCGATACACCTTGGCAGCGCGAGATGGAGGACGCTTTTCCGTTCGTTGAAACCGAAGACCAAATTCGTGCGATTGAAGAGGTTAAAGCGGACATGGAAGCGCCGAAGCCGATGAACCGACTCGTCTGCGGCGATGTAGGGTTCGGAAAAACTGAAATCGCAATTCGTGCTGCTTTCAAAGCCGTCTTAGATGGCAAGCAAGTTGCGATGCTCGTTCCGACGACGGTGCTTGCTTTGCAACATTACCAGACCTTTACACAACGCCTTGCCCCTTATCCTGTCAAGATCGCTATGCTCAGCAGGTTGCAATCGCAAAAGGAGCAAAAAGAGGTTGTCAATGGTTTGCGGACGGGCGCAATTGACATCGTTATCGGAACTCATCGGTTGCTCTCTGACGATGTGAAATTCAAATACTTGGGTTTGCTTATCATTGATGAAGAGCAGCGGTTCGGCGTGAAGCAGAAAGAGCGGCTCAAGCGATTGCAAGTCGGAGTGGATGTTTTGGTTTTGACGGCGACACCAATTCCCCGCACTTTGCATATGTCACTGGGTGGCTTACTTGACATGAGTTTGGTCAACACGCCACCAGAAGGTCGTCGCCCCGTCCGAACCTACATGAGCGTTTACGACCGCGATTTGGTTCGGTTCGCTATCAGGCGCGAGTTGGAACGAGGTGGACAAGTGTTCTATGTCTACAACCGTGTGCAAGGGATTGAGCATGTCGCTGAAAAAGTCAAGCAACTTGTCCCCGAAGCGAGAGTCGCTATCGCACACGGTCAATTGCCTGAGGATGAATTGGAACGCGTAATGCTTGAATTTGCTGAAAGCAAGTGGGATGTGCTCGTCTGCACGACAATAATTGAAAACGGGCTCGATGTCCCCAACGCTAACACCCTCATCGTTGAGCATTGTGAACGATTTGGATTGGCTCAACTTTATCAACTTCGTGGACGAGTTGGCAGGAGCGAGCGACAAGCCTATGCCTACTTTTTTCACGACCATCCGAAACGATTGAGCGAAACCGCTCGCAAGCGATTGGAAGCCATCAGAGAGTTCACCGATTTGGGTAGCGGCTTCCGGTTGGCGTTGCGCGACTTAGAAATTCGCGGTGCGGGGAATTTGCTCGGAGTTGAGCAGCACGGGTTCATCAACGAAGTCGGATTTGACCTTTACATGGACATGCTTTCGGAAGCGGTACGAAAATTGCAAGGTGAACCGTTGCCTCAAAAAGTTGAGTTGCCAGAGGCTGATTTGCCCGTCAAAGGGTTCATCCCTGAAACTTACATTGACGATTTGGAGCAGCGGCTTTACATGTATCGCAAGATGGCAGGAGTGCAAACTGAAGAGGACATCGCACAAATTGAAGCGGAATTGCGTGACCGCTACGGTGAACCACCTCAACCTGTCCAAAACATTTTGAGCGTCTTGCGCATCAGAATGCGGGCTTACAAAGCAAAAGTTATCGCCATCACCCACGACCGACGAAGTGTTACCGTTCGCTGTGCGATGAACTTGAACCTGAGCAATGCAGCGCTTATTCGCCTTTACACTCGCTTGCGCGAAAAGCAGCCACCAGAAGTTCTCTATTGCGTCCGTTACGAACGAGACCGATTTTTGATTGATTGGACGGATTTGACATCCACTCAACTTTTGCGACTCCTTGAGGATTTGCTTGAAGTTTTGCCCGACTTTTTGCCGCAGGAAGACCCTTCACATGTTTTCGGAGATCGCATCTCCTGATGAGCCGAATTTTCTTTCCCCAGTGCTTTCGGAGGGCGCGTCTCTTGACGCGCCGAATTTTTACTTTTTGGCAGTTAATGGCCGTCGGGGGCAAGCCCCGACGATACCGAGAATTGACAAAAACCAAAAGTGGCATCTACCTTGTGAGCGACAGCAGTTTAACTTGGCGGCTCAGCAGAGCCACTTTTAGATGCCATGTTTTTCATCTCAACTCAAAACGGAACAGCATGGAAAGCAAGCATGAAAATGCTTCATTGTTTACCCGCACTTTACTTCAGCAACACAACCTCGCCTTTGAGTTCATGGGCAATCTTGACATTGACGGCGTCTGGGTGAAGAGACATGTTTGCCTGTTCCAAAACTGTCCACTTGCCGTCACGCCATTCGCCGACTTCTGCAGTCTTAGGTTTGGGAGCGCTCAAATGACGCCGAAACGTTATTGTCGTCGCTTCAGTTGGGAACAACCATAGTTGCTCTGCTTCTCGCAAATCGGAATTTCCATCGGCAATTACAGCAAAATGACCGTTCCCTTCAGCGACAAGTTCGCCATTGACAAAAATTTGACCAGAACCTTCAGCAACGAAAACGCGACCTCGCTTGTCCACCGCAATTAGTCCCGGCTGCCGAGCGTCAAGCCCCATCCGAATTGAACTCCCATCGAGCAAATGGGCAGTGAAAGTAACGGGTTCGTCAGAGGCATTGACAAAAACGAAAGCGACGCCGTCTTTTAGTGGGATGCTGAAGGCGTGTAAAGTCGGCAAGTCAGGCTCAGAGCTGATAAGCAGCACATTCGCTTTTGTCAAGATTTGCCGATAATGCTCACGCAATGTTTTGTCAACTATACTGAAATCGGCAACTTCCCACTCCCTTGCAGGGTCACCTCCCACACCGCTCCTGTAAACGATACCGCCACGCTCAACAAATCGCTTCAGCGTTTCTTCAGTTTCAGTCGGCACAGTCAAGGCGCCGGGCAAAAACACTGCCTTGACACCATTGAGCAACTCATCGTTGATTGCCAAATCGCTTGCGACGGCGAAGTCTGCTCTCAAACGGACAAGGGTGCTGGCGGCAACGAGTGCTGGGTGCCAGGGATTTGTTCCCTTAGGCAACAATCGGCTGCTGTCTGAAACAACCAGCAACACATCAGGTTTGCGCCAAACGGGTTTCAACTTCCGCAAAACCAACGCTGCAGTCCTGTAGGCTTTCAACGCAGGTTTGGGAACATTGTCGCAAGGATAGACCAATCCCCAAGGGAAAACTTGGTCATCGTCATCACGCCAGCACCAGTTTTGAACTTTACTTGCCCCTAACCCGAAGGCATACTGCGGCAAAAGCAGAAAAAGCCGATATTGCTCAAGTTCGTTTCGGCGGATGTGGTATCCAGCTGCACCCAAATCCCGTTCCCATGCGGGATGGGTCTTGACACCAAATTCGCCGATGTTCAGTGACTTGCCGTAAACCCTCATGTCAACCGATTTGAACACAGTGGCAAAGCGGCGCAAATCTTTTTGAGGCTCGTCAAAGTAACCGATATTGGCGACATCTAAACCATCAATTGTCAACCTCAAATCAAGCCCACCAATGGGCACTTGGTAATATTCGCTTGTGGTCGGATGGTTGGGGTCAACTGATTTGATGGCTGCGACCAACCGTTCGTTCCAGCGACGGGTTTGCTCAACTTGCCAACCCAGTTCACTTTGCTCAGGCTTCTTTGGGCGCAACTGATAATCGCCATTCAGGTAGTAAATCAACCCATCAGCATTTCGGTAGCGGCGCGCGAACTCGGTGACAAATTGAGCCTGTTGTTCTAAAGTTTCGTCGTCAATGGCGACATCGTGTCCGATGAGAAGTCCTGCCATGTAAACGATGCCGGCAAGGTGACAAAGGTAAATCATCGCATCAATTTGACGCCACTCCTGTTCGCTGAATCGGTAGCCTGAGGGCGTCCATTGCAGGTTTTCAAAAATTGTCAACCCAAAATCCCTCATCATTTGAATTTGCTGCCACCAAAAGAGCGGGTCGGATTGAGAAGGCGAGTGAAACCAATTCGACCAAGTGTCCGTGCCGCACATGAAAGTCGGTTCACCATTGAGCCAAAAGTAATTTTCGGAGTAGCGGAAGTTGAGAGACTTAGGAAAAGTTTGTCCATCCCAAACGACAAAACCCGCTTCCATTGAGTCAACTACTCCACTTGTTCCAAGCAAGCGCAATCTCAAGCGATGAAGACCTTCACGCAAATTTAACGCCTCAGGAGCTCCCAACTTAAGAGAGAACCGCTCCGTCTCACCAGCAGGCACTTTGACCGAAACAGAAGCAAGCGGCGTGGGTTCTTCTTTCGCACCGATGATAGCCAATTCGGCTTGACTAGTGAATTCTTTGTCACTGAAGTTACTGACGATGAAGGTCACTTCTACTGGCTCATTTGGTCGGTAACATGCGAGATGGCTTTTCAAGTTGTGCAGGAAGGCACCTTGCTTCAACTGGCGCAAAATTGGCAATAGCACTCGCTCACAAAATTGAGGCAATTTTGTCAAGTCAATGCTGTCAACGCCGAAGAAGACCCATGTGCTGCCAGCAAAGATGCCTTCATAGTGATACATTTTTGCTCCCGCAGTTCCACAAACTCGCCCAAATCGGTCGCGAGCGGTGACAATTGGCTCCCAGCGAGCGTTTCTGTGCAAAACGCCGACAGCCGACCAACCGGTGATTTCCTTGCCTTTAGCATCCAATGACCATCCTTCCGCTTCCAACTTCACAGCGCCTCGCAAAGGGTAGTGAGGGTCAAACATGCCAATTTGCAACGGCGAAATTTCCAAACCGTCCCTCGGTTCACCGTAATGGGAGTTAATTCTTGGTGGAAGTTCAATTCGTTCAAAACGGACATCGTCGAAGAAAGCACTGCCAATGGCGTTGTAAATGCCGAAGCGAATTTCAACTCTGTCAACGCCGTAGGGCACGACGAAAGTTGCGCTGAAATGTTGCCAATCGGAATTGCCCCGAACCTGAGCAATGTCACAGGGATTAACCCACCGGGCACCTGAAAAGGGATAGTAGGCGAGGAAAGCATAACCTGAGCCCTTGACATTTTCGGTTTTCACAAAGCCCGATACTCTGATGACATCCCCAGTTTGAACTTTCACGCTCGTTCGCCAAAAGGCGGAACCCGCTGCCAACTCATCGGGGATTTGAACGGTAGCGCAGTGCTCTCCAATCCTCGCAACTTGCTTCGTCACAAAGCACTGCCGCGGATGTGACCGTTCCCAATCTTCAGCCGAACCATTGGGCTTGACAGTTTCAAAGTCAGGGTTAACATTCAGCAATTCAACCCTGACGGGCTTTTCAAGTTGAATTGGTTGGTAACTGCCATTGGCGAACTGCATTGGAGCATCAAAAGCATAGCCGCCGAAAGTGAGCAAATCAATGCCATTGGTCAAGAGCCAAAGCAAATTTCGGTGCGCTTCAACGAGGAAATAGGGCGAATTGGGCAGAACGAGCAAGCCAACATCGCCTACCTCATCCCAACCCTTTTCGGCAAATTTTTGCATCGTCATAACTTTCGGCTCATAACCTGCTTCTCTTAACCATCTTGACAGAACTTCAGGGGACGGAGCAGCAGGGTTTTGGGGAAGGCTCAGGTCGTGCAAAATCAAGGCAACTTTTCCCTTGACAAATTTCGGTTCACTCGGCTCAATGTATTGCCCTGGCGTTTCAGCGCCTTTCGCAACTTGCACAGCGTCAAAGAGCGCAATGCCTTGAGCGTTGTAAAGTCCCAATCGCACTTCAAAGTAGAAAGTCTTCGGTTGTGTCGTCCATGTAGCATTGAACTTTTGCCAAGCGTTCGTGCCTGTCAGTTGAGCAAAATCTCTGAAAGCAAGCAAATTTCCGAGAAGGTCAAATTCATAAACGGCAGCATATGCATAACCTGCGCCACTAATAGGCTTAACTTTCTCCGTTCCCATCCAAACACTAACAGCATATTGGGTTGCAGATTGGGCGATGACAACCTGAACCGCCATGTCTCCACTAACGGTGCATTGCAGCACATGCTTCCTGTGCGGTGCGTTTTCATAGGGCACAATTTCGGCCTTCCCAAACAACATCCAACTGAAATTGCACCGTTCAAAACTTCCATTCTTGACAAACCACTCGCGCCATTCCATCAAATTCGGTTCCCTGCCCAATTTACGAGCGTATGACAAGAAAAGGCTGTGCCAACTTGAGAGAATGAAGGTATCCCAAGGCTTGCAGAAGTCATAAATTTGTGGGTGGAACGCGATAACTGCTTGGATAGGGCGAGCGTGTCCATCGGGGACAATAACGCGCAAAGTTCCATCTTGGGCGTTTCCGATTCCAAGCAAAAAGAGGAGACACAACAACCCCGCCAATCCACGCATCTTTGTCATCTCCCTCGACAAAACTTCGCAAGCAAAACTCAAACCCCGAAAACCGCTGTGCTTCAAACTTTCTCGCTATGCTACATCCCCACCTTGACAAGTTTGTATCGCTCGTAGAGCAATGTCACTTTGTCGCCTTCAATGAAAAACTCCGCTGTGACTTTTCGGCTGTGTTGGATTGTAAAGAAGAGGGCGTAATTGTCGGTGAGTTCTTCGGGCAAAAACGGGATGCTGCTTTCAAGCAATCGCCCCTTCGTCTCCAGAAGCAAAGCATCGCCTTTGCGGTTAACATGCAACTTCATCGTGCCCTTGTAGGTCTCATAGCGACCGGCCAACTTCTCAAGCAACCTGTCATGTCGGATGAACGGCAACGATTCAGGCTCTTTACCAATCATCATCGCAAGTGCGACCATGCCAATTTGCGAAAGCGGGTGACCACTTGCATTTGCCAAAACAGCGACGCCGATTTTCGCGTCGGGGATATAGCCCACAAAGGCTGTATGAACCAGAACTGAGCCGCTGTGGGCGACAAGTTTGTGACCGAGAAAGTCGGGGTAGATGCTCCAACCGAAGCCATAACCTTCGTTGCCGAAAAGAGGTGAAGGGAGCGGGATTCGCGGTGTTTCCATTTGCTCCAAACTTTCGGGCGAAACCAACTGCTTTCCATCCCATTTGCCTCTGTCAAGGTAAAACCGCAAGTAATTGCTCAAGTCAAGGACAGTGCTGATTAGACCTCCATCGGCAGATATACCAAACGGAAACTTTGACGGAATTCGTTTTCCTTCTCGGTCAATGACATAGGGCGTTGCCCAGTCTGGGTCGGAAGCGATTTCTTCTTGACGGAATGTAGTTCCCTTCATGCCCAAAGGCTTTAGAATTCGCTCCTTGACAAAATCTTCATAACTTTTGCCTGAAGCAACTTCAATAACACGACCGAGCAGTAAATAACCTTCGTTCAGGTAGAAGAACTGTTCGCCCGGTTTGACTACAGCCCAACTTTCCGCATCGCTCATGAAAGCTTTGAGGTCATCAGCGGAAGCGATAGGAACCCAAGTTGCTTCCTCGCCGACGATGTGGCGGATGAAGGCTTCAGCGTAAGCGAGTGCTGGAACACCTGAAGAGTGGGTGAGCAAGTGCCAAATCCGGACAGGTTCATTAAACGGTCGGAGCGAGATAGGTACAAATTTGTCAACAGGGTCATCAAGGCTGATTTTGCCCTCTTCAAACAACATCATGATTGACAAGGCAGTGAAGGATTTCGTGACCGAACCAATTCCAGCTAGCGTTTGGGGAGTCATCGGCGAACCGCTGTCCAAATCCCTGAATCCGAACCCGCGAGCGTAAATCACTTCACCGTCCTTGACAATTGCGATGCTCAAACCCGGCAATTTCGTTTTGCTCATCTTCTCAAACACATACGCCTCAAAGGTTTGCCAGTCCATTTGACCTCACCTCTCCTGTCTGTTTACTTTCATGATCCGCAGAGATTGTTCGCTCTGCCTTCACCAATGGTTCAGCAACCTCGCAATAGCGTCAGCGACCCTTTCTGCTGCCCCGCGATGTTGTGCGAGCAATTGCTCTGCTTGCCATGTGATTGTCCTTCGCAGCGGTTCTGAAGTTAGCAACTTTTGAGCGATTTCGGTTAACTCGTTTTCGTCCTTGACTTGAAACCCAACTTTTTCCCGCAACAGAAGTTCAGCGTGCGGACGGAAATTGTCAACATGGTGACCGAACAACACAGGGACACCGTGAAGGACTGGTTCCATGACATTGTGTCCGCCCCGTTGAATTAGGCTTCCACCAACAAAAGCGATAGTTGCCAATGCATACAACTTTGCGAGTTCGCCGATAGTGTCAAGCACTAAGATTTCGTTTTGCCTTAGCGGTTTCCCCTTGCACATAGATCGGCGCATTGGTGTCAAGCCGAGTGACCGAACGGTAGCCATCACACTTTCCACTCGTTCCAAATGTCTCGGGGCGAGCAACAAGCGGAGGTTTGGGATGCTTTTGCACAGCCTTTGGTAAACCCTTAAAACTGCTTCTTCTTCGCCTTCGTGGGTGCTGCCTGCGATGAAAAGCAGGTGATCGCTGAATAGCCCAAGTTCCGACCGAAGAGATGCCTTTACGCTTTCGTTCAACCTAATTTGCGGTTGATCCAGTTTGACATCGCCTGCAACCTTCACTCGCTGGGGTTGAACTCCCATCTTCAAAATTCGTTCCGCATCAAGTTCGCTTCTCATCAAACAAATGTCAAGGTGGCTGAGAAGCCATTGGTAAAGGAGTTTGCCTAAAGGGGTTTGTGATCGTGAGAAAGCTGCGTCGGAAATTCGTCCGTTGACCAAAACGATTTTTGCCCCAACTTCTTTTGCCTCGTGCATCAAGTTGCCCCACAGTTCAGTTTCGGTCAAAACGAGCACATCGGGCTTAACCCGCATCATTGCCCATTTGGGGAAAGGAGCGATGTCAAAGGGCAAAAAAGCGAACGCATTGGCATTTTGAATGCGCTGTTTTGCAGTTTTCATCCCTGTCTCCGTTACGGTTGTGACCAATAGCCACGAGTTTGGGAATTTCTGTTTGAGCGCTGCAATCACGCTGCTTGCAGCGACGACTTCACCGACTGAAACGGCATGAACCCAAATGCGAGGTTTGCCCTCATAATTTAGCCACTCAATTGGGTAGCGACCGATCCATTCTTGAACTGCTCCCTTTCGTGTTCCATCCCAAATTCGCCTCAACCCATAAGCGAAAAAAGCGGGCGATAATAGCCACATGGCTTCGTTGTAAACGAACCAAACGCTTTTCTGACAGAAGCATCCCGACACGACATTCATCGCCTCCGATGGCAAATTTTAAAGCGAGCGCAAAAATGCAGTGTAGCACTTCGGTCAAGTGGGGTGAGGGGAAATGAATGTGGTATCCCAGTGGTTGGAGCAACGCTTTCGGCTAAGGGAACACAAAACCGATGTCCGCACGGAAGTTTTGGCTGGGTTGACAACTTTTCTGACAATGTGCTACATCGTCTTCGTCAACCCCGTCATCCTCGGAGCCGCTGGGATGGACAAGGGCGCTGTGATGATTGCAACTTGCGTTGGTTCCGCCATCGGAACTTTCTTCATGGGTGTCCTCGCCAATTACCCAATCGCTATGGCGCCGGGGATGGGGCATAATGCTTTCTTCGCTTTCATCGTTTGTGGTGCAATGGGTTTTACTTGGCAACAAGCTTTGGGAGCAAACTTCATTTCAGGTTCGTTCTTCACTATCCTTGTCTTAGTAGGAATGAGCCAAGCGTTTGTTGAAGCTGTGCCTAACTCCCTCAAACACGCAATCGCCGTCGGCATCGGGCTTTTGCTCGCAATGATTGGTTTGCAGTGGGGCGGGTTCATTATCCACTCACCTGCGACAATGGTGACATTGGGTGACTTGACAAGTCCGTCGGTCATCATCTCAACCATTGGTTTGCTCGTCATGGTCGTTTTGCTCGTGCTTAATGTTCGCGGTGCAATCGTCATAGGTTTGTTGGCGGGTTTGGTTGTGGCGATAATGCTTGGTGTCACACAATACAAAGGCGTCGTCTCCGCCCCGCCATCTGTTGCCCCAACCGCATTCAAATTCGCTGAAGGTTTGGGCTCGTTGGGTGCATTGGGGAGGCATTGGGTTGACTTAATCGCCGTCGTTTTCGTCTTGCTCTTCCTTGACATCTTTGACACTGTTGGAACTTTAATTGGCGTGACATCGCAAGCGGGTTTGCTCAAAAACGGAACGCTGCCGAAAGCGAAAGAGGCATTACTTTCCGACGCAATTGGCACGGTTGCTGGTGTCTGCTTGGGCACCTCAACTATCACAAGTTATATTGAAAGCAGTGCTGGAATTGCCCAAGGTGGTCGCACCGGCTTGACAGCAGTTGTTGTTTCGTTGTTGTTTTTGCTCGGTTTGTTTTTTGCTCCTCTTGTTGAGATGATGAGCGCTGAAGTTGCTGTGCCTATCGGCTTCGCAGCAGAGGGAACACCCTCGTTTAGCCAACACCCCATAATTGCACCAGCGCTCATTTTGGTTGGAGCATTCATGATGACAGGAGTGCGACACATCCAATGGGACGATTACACTGAAGCCATTCCCGCCTTCTTGACTCTCATCATCATGCCAGTCACCTTCAGCATCACCGAAGGCATCGCCTTCGGCTTCATCAGTTACGCTCTGCTTAAACTCGTCACCCGCAGACACCGAGAAGCCCATTGGTTGCTTTACCTTTTGGCAGTATTGTTCCTCGTCATGTTCGCCGTGCGAACCTATTTGCACGGATGAGAACTGACAGATGGAAGAAATCAGCATTCGCGCATTTTGTCAAGAGTATGTTCTTGACAGCAAGGATTTTTCTCTGTCGCATGGAAATCTACCGAAATTTGGAGGTGAGTTGTTATGTCACATTGGACGCGGCGTAAATGGTTGAGTAGCCTTACTGGCATGGTGCTGGGCGGAGCTACTCTCGGGCAGTCAAAAACCGTTCCCAAACGACCGTTAGGCAAAAAGGGCATTAAAGTTCCCATTCTCGGGGTCGGATGTGGTAGCGCTTTCATGGCAATGAGCGATGAAGAAGCGGAAAAGTTCCTTTGGCGGGCTTTGGAACTTGGCTTGACCTATTGGGACACTGCTCACAATTACGGCGGTGGCAACAGCGAAATTCGTTTGGGACGGGTTTTGAAAACCGAACGAGCGAAAGTCTTTCTGGCGACGAAAACGGCTGACCGAACATACGATGGTGCGATGCGGCAAGTGGAGTTGAGCCTGAAGCGGTTACAAACTGACCACATTGACCTCATACAAATGCACGATTGGCGACCAAACGATGACCCCGTTGCCATTGGCAAGAAAGATGGTGTGTTGATAGCCCTGCGCAAACTGCGTGACGAGAAAGTTGTTCGCTTCATCGGCTTGACTGGGCACACAACCGCTGAAGGGATGAAAAAAGTGCTTGAACTCTACGACGACATTGACACTGTGCTTTTGCCAATCAATCCCGCCCAACCCGAGTTTGAGGAACAAGTCGTGCCTGTTGCCAAAAAGAAAGGAGTTGGTATCTTGGCATTGAAAGTTTTGGGTCGTGCGAGTTTGCTGAAGAACGCTGATGCACCCGCATTGCTCCGCTACGCATGGAGCGCTCCGATTTCCGTCGCTGTGGTTGGAATGACAGGCTTGACGATTCTTGAAACCAATTACCGTCTCGCTCTCTCCTTTGAGCCGATGGATGAGACAGAGCGAAAGAACTTGCACCAGAAACTTAGGGCGATGCACGACCGTTTGCCATACTTGGCAGCAGACTACCGTGATGGGCAATTTTCATAGGGGCGCATATCCTTGCATCTGCGCTCCTCGGCAGGTTCATGGGTCATTGTCCTTGCTTTGAAAAATGTGTCTTGCTTTGTTGAATTTTTCCTTTCGGCAGTTTCCCTTAGGGCGCGTCTCTTGACGCGACAAATACCTTTTCGTTGTTCTCGGAAGGCACATCTCCAATGCGCCGTTCGGCTGCTCAGGAGAGCAACTCTACGAGCGAAAGTTTAACAACCGTCGGGGAAAAAACCCCGACGCTACGAAGATTGATGGTTGACAAAAACGATGGTAGCGTCGGGCTTTATGCCCGACGGCAGTTTCACTTTTCCCTCCGATTTTTTTCGTGCCTTTCAAAGGGTGCATCTCCTGATGCGCCGATTTCAACATCAACTTCAGGAGGGGCTTTAGCCCCGGACTTGTGTCCCTGCTATTCGTCGCGGCTAAAGCCACTCCTACCACCATCTGTCGCGACTAAAGTCGCTCCTACGACCTTAAGGTTCAGCAGTAGCCTCACCCTCTCGCTTTCGGCTGCTCGGGAGAGCAGCCCTCCGAAACCCATTATTCAACACAGCATGTGTCTTTGCATGCTATCGTTACAGTGACAAAGGGGTTCGCAGACAATTGCTCAACTTCCGCAGGATTGTCGTTCTCTCGTCTGGCGAAAATTAAATCTGGGTGGTGACCGAAATGTCCCGAACTCTGGCGATAGAACTGCTCGATGAGGTTTACAAAGTTTTGGAGGAATTGACGACGGAAGTTGGCAAAAGTGTTCATGAGTTGAGAAGGGGGGACTTGCCTGATGAAGGGGCATGAAATCTTCAAAGTGCGCATTTTTGCAGTGGGGCTTTTTGCCCTCGCTTGCGTGACTATGGGGGTGGCACAGAAAGTGATAACCGATTTTGAGCACCAAGAATCGTTAGGGCAAAGACCTTACGAAATGGAATGGGCAAACAGGCAAGAACCGAGACCGCCGACAGTCACCTTCGCCGATTTGCGTGGCTGGCAGATGGAAGTTGAAGGTGGCGCTATGGCGACTTTCCGACCGAGCCGAGAGCAAAATGTTTGGAACCGCCCCGTCGGCAAGGTGACTTATCGTGGCAATGGCGATCCAAATTCTCGCCCGAAAATTTTGCTCTATCCGCCAGAACCCATTCCCGTTCCTGACGGCATTGATTGCGTTGATGCTTGGATTTACGGCAACCGTTGGGGATGGGAAAATCCCCCTGACACGCCACCAGTGCAAATTTTCCTTCACCTCCGCAACGATAAAGGGCAAACGCAACGAGTGCACTTGACAACTGTGAGCTGGAAGGGATGGTGGCTTGCTCACCGAAGGCTTTTCCCTTTGTCTCAAGGCGGTGGGACAAAAAGTTGGGAGTTCGTCGCCCTTGAAATTTCTGACGGTTGGCAGCCACAAGACCGAACAATCTACCTTGACAGTTTGATCTTTTACGCTGAACCGATCCCACCCCTCAAATTCCCGCCACGACCAAAACGCAACTTGACCCTTTTTGAAGGGCAATCTCCGGGACTGAACACGGGTAGGAGCAGCTTTAGCCGCGACAGATTGGAGTTTCCGACACGAGAAGAAACGATTTTGCCCGTTAACTTGACAAAGCAGTTTCGCACGGAAGTGAAGCAAGAGGGCGATTCCTTCATCTTCCGCTACATTGGCAACGATTGCGTCGTCACCTACCGATTTGACCCATCAAAGGGTTTGTCAGGAATAACGGCAGTTGCAGCAGAACGAAGGAAACAGAGCAAGGGAAGCGACGAAAACTGGACGCTTCTAATCCAACCGCTTGCTGGTGCGAGCATCAAATTTGCTGACAATAACAGTGAGGGCAAGTTAGTTCGTGTTGAACTGCGAAACGAAGTTGTGACTTCACGATACGAAAATGGTGTGACTTATCGCTTGAGGTTGTGGCAGAAGTCTCTCGTTCTTGATGTCTTTTGTCGCAACGAAAACCGCACCCAACAAACCGAAGCGATTGCTTTGGATTTCGGTGAAATTTGTTTGCCCGAACACAGCACACCACATTCAGCACTTCGCCCCATCTATGTGCCCTTCATCACCTACGCCAGCAGCAATCCAGTAGTGGCAATGGTGCGAGAGAGTGAAGGGCGGGTTGCCTTTGTGAGCATCTGGCTTGACTGGTATCGGAGCAATGGGAGCGAACCTTATGCCTTTGCGGATGGGCAATGGACTTCAACGGGTTTGCGCATCAATGGTGGTGTCAGGTATCACCCGAAAACTGACGGCAAACGCAACGATGTCTTTGAGCGGGTTTTCGTCACCGTCTCCCCAATTTTTGAAGAGGTACTGCCAGTCATCCCGAACCCAAGAGGTCTTCACGCCCAACTCGCCGTTGACAGATTGTGGCAGGAAAGTTGGGGACCAGAAAATTACGAGCGAGAGATGGAACGGAGCCGCAAGTTGTGTGCATATGGAATTGTCAAGTTGATTCAATGCAATCACGAAATCACTTGGCGCGATAGCGGTGAAAGTTTCACGCTCCGAACAAAAGCAGCGCCGGGCAAAGGCGGCGATGAGGCGCTTAAGCGTTACCTTGAGCATCAAAAATCGCTTGGTTGGTTCGCGGGGCTTTACACAAACTATTGCGACTTCGCCCCCGTCAATGAGTTTTGGGATCACGACTATGTTCAGCGAACTCCTGAGGGGGAGTGGCGACCGGCATGGCCGAGATGTTACGCCCTTAAGCCTGCTGCAGCAGTAATGTTTCATGAAAAACTTGCACCAATCATCAAGGAAAAGTTTCATGAAGGGGGGCGAGGAAAATTTAATGGTGTTTCCGCTTACACTGATGTCCACACTGCAGCTTCACCTTGGGGCTATTGTGACTACGACGCTCGCGTTCCTGGCGCGGGGACTTTCGCACAAACTTTTTACTGCTATGGTGAACTTCTGCGCAACGATAGCCGAATTTACGGCGGACCGATTTTCTCCGAAGGAACTTTCCAGTGGCTTTACGCTGGTTTGGCGGATGGCAATTACGGGCTAACCTACAATGGTCGTCCAATCGCAAAAGAACCGCTTTTGCCTGTCTTCTTCCTTCGCGAAATTCACACGAAAGAATGCGACATCGGAATGGGTTGGACGGACTGGTTCTTGCAAGGTGTTCCAGATTGGCAAAAGGATGTTGACAACGCCATTGACAGATTTTTGCTACACATTATCGCCTACGGCACAATCGGTTGGCTTGTTGAAGAGCAATTTGGCATGGAGCGAGTTTGTCGCAGTTATTACATGCTTCAACGCCTACAGACTCGCTACGGTTTGCAACCGCCAGAGCAAATCGCTTACTGGGATGGCAAAAAGTTGGTCAGCGTTTCGGAAGCAGTTGCCCGTGATTTGCCCCGAACGAGACGACAAATTTTCATCGCTTACCCGAACGGGTTAAAAATTTGGTTGAACGACTGGGACGCAGGAAGATGGAAGGAAGACGAGGAGATTTGGCAGGTAAAGGTGAACGGCAAGGTTTACGAAATTCCGCCAACAGGTTGGTTGGCTGTGCAAGGGAAAGAGCTCTTGACATTTTCTGCGTTGGTTGACGGTCGCAAGGTTGACTATTTATGGGATGCAAAAGGCTACAGTGACGAGCCACCATTGCTTTACGCCGACGGGCGTGGTCAATTGGTTCGGTTTAATGAAGTTGCGACGAAAGGCGCAATTGCGATTCGTCGCATCAACGAACGCCATCTTGAGGTGATTGACATTTCACGAACTGGTGAATTCGGCTTGCGAAACCCACTCGGCATCAAAGGAGTTCCTGTCAAGTGTGAAGTTTTTGACATTGACGGCAAATCTCTTGGTGAAGCCGAAATCCGATTAACGCCCGATTACGCTTGGGTCATCGGGAAGTCTGAAGGGCACAGGTATATTGTGAGTTACGAAACGAAGGGTCGGGGACAGAGAACGAGAAGCAAGGGGACAAGAGCGTCCTTAGGCGCAACCGAAGATGATTGGTGGATTGTAGCGGAAACCCATGAAGCGTCGCCAGGGACAAAATTGCCCATGCGCATCACAGGTGCCACTGCTGCCGCTGTTCAGGTGATTTGTCAATCCCCTGCCGCATCAGTCATGCCATCAAACATTGGTCATTGGACATTGGTCATCGCTCCTGACGCTTCCATTGGCAGCCGAATTTGGGTTCGTGCTGAGATGAACGGGCAGGTTCGTTGGTGGGACATAACGGTTTTGCCGATGGTGCGTTGGAAAATAAGTTTGCGGACAATTGACGACGGACTTGCGGAACTAACGCTAAGCCCACATTGGTGCCTGTACGGACTTGAAGGAGATGACTTGACAATTGTGCTTCAACCGCCCCTATGGGTTACTGCAAGCGAAACGAGGTTTACGGGCAAAACTGTTCAAGCCGAGAAAATGAGGGAATTGCAGGTAATGTTACGAACAAACGCAGAGGTGGGAGCAGAGGGAACATTGAGCGTTGTTGCTCAAGTTGGCGCTCATCGTTACGAAACGGAGTGGCAGTTGATAGTTGGACAAGAACCGACGACGCTTGTTCGCTTTGATGTTGACAGAGTTCCCTTCTTCTGGGGTATTTGTCGGCGTGGGAAAGATGAACAGTCTGATGATGGCAAAAGCGGGGCGATCTTTCACCGAAGCGAAGGAATGCCTGTCGGCGGAATTCGCAAGGATGGTTTCTTCAGCCATCCGCCATACATCGGCGGCGTCGGTTATGTTTGGGCTCAATTTGGTCCTTTGAAGCTGCCCAAAGAACCTTGCGAATTTCGTTCGTGGGTCGGATTGATGGACGGCGGCAACCCAAGTGATGGCGCGATGTTCATTGTGGAAATTGTTGATGAAAATGGGCAGCGACATCGTCTGTCGGAACTGCACGGAGTTCAGCGAGAGTGGCGTGAGTTAATTTCTGACTTGACAAAATTTTCTGGACGGAGAATTTGGCTTCGCCTCATTGCCGATGTGGGACAGAATGACAACTCAACCGCTGATTGGGCATCTTGGGGCGAACCGAGAATCAAGCGAAAAACGAAAAAGCGAACCTTTGAAATCCTAAAGTGGCAAGAGGATTGAGGGTATCCCTCCTTCTGTTGGTTCTGTCAAGAGCCCATGAAAATGTTCGGCAGTAGCCTCACACTACCTTACCACTCCCCAAAGTCAAACAAACAAAGGGCGTCGGGCTTTTGCCCAACGCCCCAATTTCGCTTTAAGAGCGCTTCGTCAGTTTCACTTCTTCGCAAAGGCTTCGTCAAACCTGACTTTGGATGCTTCAAACTCCCAAGACTTTGCCCGTTGGCACGCTTCGGCGGCGCCGTATTCGCGGTCCATGCCGACATCTTCCCACTCAACGGATAGCGGACCTTGGTAACCGACGGCATTCAGGGCTCGGATGATTTCTGGGAAGTTGACATCTCCGTGTCCGAGGGATCTGAAGTCCCAACCTCTTCTTGGGTCTCCCCAGACGAGCATGGAACTCAAAATGCCTGCCCGACCGTCCCGCTTGACTTTACAATCCTTCAGGTGAACATGGAAAATTCGGTCGCCGAACTCGTAGATGAACTGGACTGGGTCAACACCCTGCCATTGCAAGTGAGATGGGTCAAAGTTGAAGCCGAAAGCGGGATGGTAATCAATTGCCTCAAGTGCCCTCTTTGCGGTCCAAAGGTCAAAAGCAATCTCGGTTGGGTGAACTTCAAGGGCAAATTTAACACCAAGGCTGTGGAAGTGGTCAAGGATGGGTTTCCATCGGTCGGCAAAGTCTTGGAAACCTTTGTCAATCCACTCGCTTGGGGTCGGCGGGAAGTCGTAGATGAGATGCCAGATTGATGAACCTGTGAAGCCATTGACAACTGTTGCACCCAAATTTTTCGCCGCTTCAGCGGTTCGCTTCATTTCCTCAGCGGCTCGTTGCCTGACACCTTCAGGATCTCCGTCTCCCCAAACTCGGTCAGGCAGGATTGCCTTATGTCGCTCGTCAATGTTGTCGCAAACTGCTTGCCCAGCCAAGTGAGCAGCAATTGCCCACAAGCCGAGTTTATGCTTTTTGAGGGTTTCAAGGATTTTCTTGCAGTAATTTTTGTCCTTTGCCGCCTTTTCAACATCAATGTGCTTACCCCAGCAAGCCAACTCAAGCCCATCGTAACCCCACGATGCAGCCTTCTTTGCAAGTTGCTCAATACTCATGTCCGCCCACTGCGCCGTGCACAGCGTGATAGGTCTTGCCATCTCAAA
>FMJZ01010458.1_pt1 | contig 20514 bp, 21 predicted proteins | sample 1987881 | NCBI WGS metagenome assembly FMJZ01 (sample SAMEA4378227, study PRJEB15110) | soil metagenome | biome: soil; feature: Field; material: Soil | place: India | collected 2015-03-11 | depth 0 m
TTGGAAAATAAATTGCTATTTTCAAGTTGGAACGACAAGGTGGTTGACAATGAAGATATTATAGATATAATATACCGTATGATTTGGCTATTGCTTATGACCTTATCTCCTCGTGTTTATTTACTTCCCAATGATGCGGTAGAGGTGGATATTTGGCATCAACCAAATTTGAGCGGTAAGTACCTTGTTGACACCGATACAAGTTTAAATATCCCCCTTCTGGGAAAATTGAATATAAAAAATATTCCTACGGATTCTTTGGAGAAAATGCTCATTGATGAATTCCATAAATATTACGGCGATATTTTCCTGACGATTAATATTTACTACCAGATAAATGTTTTTGGTGAGGTTAAATCACCAGGAAAATATTATCTTAAAAGTAATGAAAATCTTGCCAATCTTCTGGCAATGGCAGGAGGCCCAACCTCAAATGGTAATATAGGCAGGATTAAAATTCTCAATTTTGGACGAGAAAGAAGTGTTAATCTTGAAGGGATATTAAAGAGCGGTAAAAGGATAGAAGAATTGAACCTTTATCCCGGTGATTTAGTTATAGTTCCAAGAAGATTGATGCCCGCACTTCAGGAATGGTCTGTGCTTTTTAGTATTGGCACATTGATCTTAAATATTTTAATTTACGCAAAATGAGAAAAGAACCAACATTTCAGGATTATATAGATATTATTTATAAGCGACGCATATTAATAATTATTTGCGTCATAGTTGCTTCATTCAGTGCCTTTTTTATAAGTTTGAATTTACCGAAGATTTATGAGGCAAAAGTTCGTTTTAAGTTAGAGCTTTCCGAGGCGAAACCAGTATTTTTTACTGAGCTATATACCCCCCAGCGTGTTGACCCGGTTGAGAGTGAACTTGAAATCATCCGCAGCCGGGCACTTGCCCGTTCTGTGGTCAAAAAACTTGGTTTAAATTTCGTTATAAATAATCAGGGCCGCGGATTTTTTGATTCAATCCAGGTAAGCGAAAATTTTCCATCAGATAAATATTTAATAAAAATTGAATCTGGTAAGAATTTTGTATTATATAATCATAAGGAAGAAATTATTGGTAGGGGTAGTATTGGTGAGATGTTCAGTAGTGGCGGGTTGAGGTTTATCTTGAAAGAAAGACCTCACCGTGATTATTTAGAATTTTCAATAATCGATATTGAAAAGGCAACTGAAGACTTAATGCAAAATGTTTCTGCAAATCAGATCAAAAATACCTCGCTTGTTCTACTAAAAGCACGCTCAACCCTGCCTGATCTTGCAGCGAAGATTGCCAATTCTTTATCTCAGGAATATATCCTATATACTCTCGAATCTTTACGGGAATCGGCACGTGGTTCGAAAGAATTTATTGAAAGCCAAATTAAAATCTTTGGGACTGAGCTTGATAGTGCCGAAGAGAATTTGCGTCGTTACAAGCAGAAAAGCGGAGTCTTTTTGCTCAGCGAAACCGCAAGGGAAATAATAAACTCAGTTGCCCAGTTTGAAGTAGAAAGAGAGAAGGCGATAGTGGAACTCCATGAAACAGAAAGCAGTATCAAAAAACTGGAAAGTGAACTTGCAAAGGATGAAGCAAGTTACGGATATTATAAAAGAATGGCTTCTTTTCCGACTATATCGAACAGCCCGCTGATAATCAGACTGAAAGAACAATTAAAAAGTCTTGAAATTCAGAAACAGGAATATCTGAATGACCCGTTGAAATTAAAAGAGATCCAGGATCAGATTTCTCAGGTGGAGCAGGAAATTAATCAAACCAGTAAACAGATTGCCCTGGCGGGTCCTTCAGTTGGCGACCCGGTTTTTCAATCCATTATTACTAATATTATAAATAGCGAGACACGCCTTATTGCATTGCAAAGTAGAGTAGATGCCTTAAATCAAATTATTGATAAACATAACCGAAAGTTGAAACAACTTCCTGAAGCAGAAGTAAATCTTGCCCAACTTGAAAGGCAGAAAAAGGCGAATGAAGAAATATATACAATGCTCCTCAGTAAACTTGAAGAATCAAAGATTGCTGAAGCCATGCAGATAAGTCAGGCGAGAGTAATTGACCATGCGATAACTCCGGATAGACCGGTTGAACCAAAACCAAAACAGAATGCAATCCTTGGGTTCTTGATTGGATTATTGCTCGGCATTGGCGGAGCATTTTTATTAGAGTACATTGATACAACTATAAGGACGTCAAAAGAGATTGAAGAATTAACGGGTATTTCAGTTCTGGCATCTGTTCCGCTGGTAAAGAGCAAAAATCATATTGATATTCCCACGATCCAGGAACCACATTCTGATATCGCTGAAGCCTATCGTATTTTAAGAACCAATATTTCTTTTTTAGCCGCAGCAAGGACAATTAAGTCATTGTTGATTACATCAACAATTCCTCAGGAAGGTAAGACAACAACTGCCTTGAACCTTGGCATCGCGCTTTCTCAACAGGGTCATAAAGTAATAATAATTGACTGTGATTTCCGTAGACCAAAGTTACACATTTATTTCCGAGATATTGTGAAAGACAATCATAATGGTCTGACGGATGTTTTGATTAACCGCATAAAATTAAAAGATGCAATTGTGAAGTCGTCATTTGACAATCTTTATTTTATAACAAGTGGAACTATTCCTACCAACCCGGCGGAATTGCTCGGTTCAAATCGTATGCATGATACACTCGGGGAACTTAAAAATAATTTTGATTATGTCCTGATTGATGCACCACCTGCTTTGGGAATTGCTGATGCAAGAGTTATAGGAAAGATTTGTGATGCGATTCTCGTTGTTGTAATGAGCGGTAAGACAAACCGGGATGCGGTTATTGAAGTTAAAGATGAACTGGAACGTGCCGGCGAGAAGATAATCGGTTATGTATTAAATGGGGTTGATGTAACGCAGAGATATTATCGCCATAGATATTACTATTATTACCGGCATCATTCCAAGCCCAGCACCTGATAAATTATATTGAGGGGGGATGAAGAGAGAGTTTTTATCTATCATTGGAAGATGGCTGATGATAATAATCTTCATTTTGCTACCTATATCTTATCTCGGTAGAAAGGTATTTTTATTGGTTAGTGCATACCATAAGGAAAAAACCTTGAAAAAGAACATCATCATTCTTGATGCGGAGAATGAACTATTAAAGAGAAGGATAGCTGATTATAAAAAAGGAACTTTGATTGAACCAAAGGCAAGAGACAATCTGGGTATGATAAAAAAAGGTGAAAAAATATATATAATTAAGAAATGAACTACGTGCTTGAAATAACGCCGTTCTGGAAAGTTGTGGCAAAAGGCGAAGAAATATATTCTACAGGAGAAATGGTCCTTTTCAAAAGCAAAGACGGAGTTGATACAGGGAAGATAACTGTTCTACCAGCAGAGGAAGAAGAATTCGGCGAGATCATACGTCCTTTACACAATGAAGATTTTGTTAAGCTGGACGAATTAAAAGAGTATGAAGAAGTATGCTTAATCGAAATTAGGAATGCGATTTGGGAATTCGGTATGGATATGAAGGTTGTTTATGCCCATTGCCAGTTTGATGAGGAAAGGGTGATTTTCTATTTTACAGCGGATAAAAAAATGAAATTCCGTAAACTCCATCGCTATATTTCACAGAAGTTGAACAAGCGAATTGTGATAAAACAAATCGGTGCCCGCGATTTTGCAAGATACTGTGGTGGGATTGGACTTTGCGGAAGAAAGATCTGTTGTGCTACATTTCTTGGGGATTTAAAATCAATTTCGTTAAGAATGGCAAGACGGCAGAATATTTTTTTATCACCGAGTAAATTATCGGGTATATGTGGAAAATTATTATGCTGTCTTAATTTTGAAGAAGATTTTTATGCGGATTTTAGGAAAACCCCGATCGTATTAAATCAAGATACCAATGAAGAAGAATTTGAAGAGTATTGATTCAATATCTGCCCTTATCAAATTAATAAGAATCTTGCGGGAAGAATGCCCCTGGGATAGGAAACAGACTTTAAATTCAATGAAGAGTAATATAATTGAAGAGGCATACGAAGTGGTAGACGCAATTGAAAAAAAGGATATTGATGCTATGAAGGAAGAAATCGGAGACCTGCTTTTTCTCGGATTCTTTCTAAGTCAATTACTTGAGGCCAAGGGCATTAATTTGCAGGAGATTATCTCTGATACTATAAGAAAGTATAAAGTTAAACATCCCCATGTCTTTAAATCAAAAAGATATAATAATACAAAGGAGATTGTAAAATTCTGGCATAGTTCAAAAAAAGATATGTTCCAGGGCATACCATTTTCACTTCCTGCCTTGCTTGCTACACGCTTAATTCAGGAACGGGCAGCAAAGGTGGGATTTGATTGGGATGATCCGGAAGGTCCAATGCAAAAATTGATTGAGGAAATTAAAGAGTTAAAAAAAACAGGTTCAAAAAATGGAATGAAAGAAGAAATAGGGGATATTTTATTTTCTTGCGTCAATCTTGCACGCCATTTGAAGATCGATCCTGAAGATGCACTGCGTCAGGCAAATAAAAAATTCGTGAAGAGATTCAGACTTATGCAGAAAAAACTGAAAAAGAATAATAAAGATTTATCGTCAATGAGTCTTGAAGAGATGGATAAAATCTGGAATAAGATAAAAAAATCTTAAGTATATTTAGCCCATAACAAAATTTCTTATGTTATCAATTGACAGCGAATTAATGATTCTGAAAGATGGTTTTAAAGAATTAGGTATTGATGCAGAAGAAGATGTTTTCAATAAATTCAGAATTTATTTAGAAGTTCTTTATCATTACAAAAACCGTCTCCACCTGATATCCCACAATGATTACAGGCGAATAAGCCTGAAACACTTTTTACCATCTTTGACGATTTTAAAATTTATCACGGATGTTCAAAATGCCTGCGATATCGGTACTGGTGCGGGTTTTCCTTCAATACCAGTAAAAATTTTAAAGCCCGGGATGAATTTTACCCTTTTTGAATCAATAAAGAAAAAGGCAAATTTTCTCAGAGATTTAATTAAAGAATTAAACCTTTCGAACATTAAGGTGATTGCAGAACGTGCTGAAAAATACCGTGGTGAAAGATTTAATCTTATTCTCGTAAGGGCTGCGGGAAAGATTAACGACCTAATAAAGACTATTGATTTGTTGATTGAACCAGGGGGAAAAGCAGTATTCTATAAAACAAGGGCAGTAGAAGAGGAAATAAGACAGGCAGAAGATAGGCTCAACAGGATGAATTTTTCGATCAAAGTAGAAAATGTCTATACCCCTGTAGAAAAAATACCTATGTCATTGGTTTTCTTAACCAAAAAATGCTTTCAATAATTATTGTTAACTACAATTCAACCCATGCGTTAAAAAGGTGTTTAAAAAGTATCATTGAAAAACGACCGAACTTGCCTTGTGAAGTAGTCGTTATTGATAATAACTCAAAAATATCAGTTAGAGATATAATTAAAGAATTTGACAGATTAATAAATATCCATTTAATAGAAAATAACAAAAATCTCGGTTATGCAAGGGCTGTGAATCAGGGTGTAAAAATTGCGCGCGGTGAATACATATTAATTATCAATCCCGATATACTAATAACCTCTGGTGCAATAGAAAAGATGATTGATTTTCTTAAAAAGAAAGAAAACATTGGTGTCGTTGCACCTCAATTGCTGAATTTTGATAATTCTATTCAATATTCTTGCTTTCGATTTCCAAAATTCTGGACACCTTTTGTTAGAAGAAGTTTTGTAAAAAAATTTTCTTTTGGCAAAAGAGAAATGGCGAGATATTTAATGTATGATTTTGACCACAAAGAGATTAAAGAAGTGGATTGGGTTCTGGGGGCAGCGATGTTGGTAAAAAAATCTTTGATTAGAAAAATTGGCTTGTTTGATGAAAATTTTTTTCTTTATTTTGAGGATGTTGACTGGTGTCGTCGTTTCCATTGCCAGGGTTTAAAAATTATCTATTTTCCGGAGTCAAAATTTTACCATCAATATCCGCGTTATTCTGCAGATAAAGTTTGGTTTTCAATTATATTTAATAAATATTTCTGGTTTCATATGATAAGTTGCATAAAATACTTTAAAAAATGGCATAAAATCAGCACTTGACATTGAAAATATTTTGATTAAAATTATTAAATGTTTTTAATATCCCTAATTATAATACATAACATAAATCTGCGGGCATTTGATATGCCCAATGACGATGGTTCAAGTATTATTTTAAAGTGGCAAAGTGATGAGATTTTCCAATCATTTGAGGTCTTTAGAAGTTTTGAGGTAGGGGGAAATTTTGAAAAGATAGGTGAGGTGGATGGTATTGAGATGGATTTCCGCGATTCCGATTTGAAACCAAATGTTAATTATTATTATAAAGTTTCAGGTAAGCGAGATAGTATTTTAATCTTTTCCGATATTGCTGGACCGGTAAAACCCATTGTTCAATATTTTAATCTATCGCGTCTGCCTCTGGCAATATGCATAATTATACTTTTTGCATTTGTTCTTATTTATATAAGCCGTGCCCGAAAGGGTGCAAAGTTATTCATAAGAAAGATCCCTGCATTGAGTGCAATTGAAGAGGCTATCGGCAGGGCAACCGAGATGGGCAAGCCGGTTTTATATGTGCCGGGTATAATGGATATTGATGACCCACAGACTATTGCTTCAATGAGCATCCTGGCAAGAGTTGCGGAAAAAACGGCTGAATATGGGACTCCCCTGTATGTACCGACGAGTCGTTCAATGGCAATGACAATGGCACAACAGGTGGTGAAGGAGTCGGCAATCCGGGTAGGCCGTCCTGACTGGTATAATCCAGATAACATTAGGTATATAACCGATGATCAGTTTGCTTATGTTTCCGCAGTTGATGGAATTATGGTGCGTGAAAAACCAGCAACCAATCTTTATCTTGGAACATTTTATGCAGAATCGCTTATCCTTGCCGAGACTGGACATTCAACTGGTGCAGTTCAGATTGCGGGAACAGCAATGCCTGACCAATTGCCTTTCTTTGTTGCTGCCTGTGATTTTACATTGCTTGGAGAAGAATTGTATGCAGCAAGTGCCTATCTTTCACAGGAACCCATACAGCTTGGTTCACTAAAAGGACAAGACCTTGGTAAATTGATATTCATCACGGTTATTGTTATGGGTGTTATAAGCCAGATATTTAATTGGCAGTTTTTTATTAAATTATTTAACACAATACAATGAAGATAATTATACCTTTAATAATTGTTTTCTGTTGCGGATTTTATATGCTTATAACCTTTTTTATTCCTGCAAAATTTGCCCAGGATAGTTCACAATTACTCCAGTTATGGTATCAGGGTGTTGCTGCCTTTTTTGTTTTTATTGGCATTTTTAATTTGATAAAGATAAATGTTGATAAGATTCAGAGAAAATTGAGAGATTGGCAATATAGCATAATTCTTTTGTTCTTTCTTGGTGTAATGCTCGGCGCGGGATTTATTGGCGGAAGGGATTCAAAAATATTTTTATATTTCTTTGAAAATTTTCAGGTGCCGCTTGGTGCTACAATGTTTTCTTTGCTGGCATTTTTTGTTGCCTCAGCTTCATTCCGGGCGTTCAGGGCAAAGACACCGGAAGCGACATTGCTTTTGTTTGCAGCAGTGATCGTAATGATAGGTAGAATCCCGATAGGATATTTAATATGGAATAAATTTCCGGACGTTGTGGAATGGATAATGCAGGTGCCCAATACTGCGGCAAAAAGAGGAATATTGTTTGGTATTGACCTCGGTTTGATTTCAATGGCGCTCAGAGTGCTCTTAGGAATTGAAAGGAGTTATCTGGGAGGAGGCGGTGAGAAATAAAAATTCAAGTCAGATTCGCAAAGAAGGTTTAGAGGACCGGTTATGAATGTTATTGAATTTCTTGCCCGTCTTGACCGGAGAATTATATTTCTGCTCGTGGCATTGGCAGTTATTATTCCGATGATTGTGCCTTTAAATTTCCCTGTGGATATTACAAAGCCAGTTAAGAATGTTTATAATAAAGTTGAGTCTTTGGCTCCGGGTTCAATTGTGTTGGTTTCCACTGATTATGACCCGGGTAGTGAGGCAGAGTTATACCCTGCGACCGAGGCATTTATTGAACATTGTTTTCGTAAAAATTTAAAAATATATATGATGGGACTCTGGCCCGCAGGGAGCGAACTGGGTAATATTGCGTTAAATAAAATTGCCCAGACTTATAACAAAAGATACGGTGAAGATTATATCAATGTGGGATATCGTCCTGGTGGAGCAGTGATGCTCTTGAGCCTGGGGAGGAATTTTTCTGATGTAATCAAGGTTGATTATCAGGGAATTCAAATCGATTCATTTCCGCTGGGCAGGAGAGTGAAATCAGCAAGGGATTTAGCAATGGTTATGACATTTTCAGCTGGTGACCCTGGGATAATACACTGGATAATATATTTTCATGCAAGGTATGGCGTAACGATCTGTGGTGCAACTACCGCAATTATGGCACCGCAGCAATATCCTTATTTGAGTTCAGGACAATTAACCGGACTTTTAGGTGGATTAAAGGGTGCTGCAGAGTATGAAACACTCGTTGATAGAAAAGGTAGGGGTTTAAGGGGGATGGATTCTCAATCCATTGTCCATCTTCTGCTCGTTGGTTTTATTTTGCTTGGTAATGTAATTCTGTTGTATCAACGGAGAAAAAAATGATCAGCACCATAGGAATATGGATTGCAGCACTCTTAACCCTTGCGATTTATTCTTTTCTTTATAAGGATAATCCATTCTACAAAATTGCAGAAAATATATTTGTCGGTGTATCAGCTGGTTATTGGGCGGTTGTGCTCTGGTATGATTTTGCCTGGCCCAATTTATTTGAACCTTTGTTTACAAAGGGACAGTGGTATAACATATTCCCGGTTTTTATCGGGCTTTTGATGTTTGCACCGCTCATTCCAAAAATCTCCTGGATGATACGTATTCCCCTGACATTCACCATGGGTATTGCAATGGCGGTTTCCATTACCCAGATTGTCCAGGGCGATATCTTTCCTCAATTACAGGCGACATTTCTACCGCTGAAAGGAATTCCTGTTTTCAATGTAATATCAAACATTTTGATTATATGTGGAGTTATCTTTACCCTTACATATTTCTATTTTTCAAAAGAACATAAAGGGGCACTCGGCTTTGGTGCGAAGATTGGAATCTGGTTTATGATGATATCATTTGGCGCATCTTTCGGCTACACAATTATGGCGCGTGTTTCTTTATTTATTGGCAGGGTCTATTTTCTTTTGCATACCTGGCTGGGAGTGATTTAATGGCAGATTTTGAGATAAATTTAAAAGAATTCAATCTATCGGATGTATTACAATTTCTTGTGCAATTGAAAAAAACAGGTGTAGTAAGGTTAAGTGGTGAATTAAATGGTGAAGTATACCTTAGAGACGGGCATATTGTTCATGCCACAGATGGAACAGAGAAGGGTTTTGAGTCATTATTAAATCTTTCTCTTGTCCATCTTGAAAAGGGAGTGTTTGAAGCCGGGGTCAGGGCATCAGAGCAGACTATTTCTGAAGATGTTGGAAAATTAAACGAGAATATTGAACGGCGGCGGATTGAATTTGAAACGATAAAAGACCGGTTGCCCCCGAGGGATGCAATTATGGCAAAATCAACAAAGGAATTGCCGACTGCAGTCGCACTGCGTCGCACAGATTGGCAGGTTTTAGCAATGGTGGATGGGAAGAGAACAATAAATGAAATAATCGCCCAGTCCCAGCTTGGTGGTTATGAGACCATAAAGACAATAGTCTGGCTTAAAGAACAGGGATTGATATATGACCCTAAAGAAGCAGAGAGATTGATGGCGGGATTGTTAAAATATTTTAATGCCTTGTTCAAGATTTTTGGAAAAAATGGTTTCAATTGGTTCAGAAGATGGTCGGAACTGAATCCGGAAAATAAAATGCTCAGTGGTTCAATAAATATTAATGAAGAAACTTTTGAGATATCGGTTCAGAATCCATTGTCTCAGGAGCAGATTGATAAATTCAGAAAGGGTTTTGATGAGTTCATCAAGGTTGAGGGTCCGCAGATATATGGCAAGTTATTATTCAAGAAAAAAGTTGAGGAATTGATAGCAGAATTGAAATAGAAAGGAGCGGGTGATGGATATACTGGATAAGATTGTCGGAATCATTAATTATGCAGTGGTAAATGCCGAGGACGGTTCAATTGAGGAGGTAAAGGGTTCATCAACTTCACCACTTGGCGATCTAACTGCATTCTTTTCCTCGGCAGCAGAGGTTATAAGGAATACCCTTAGTCTTGGAGGTATAAATTTTGTTTCATTGTGTTACGGAGCAAATCGTTTGATTATTTTTCTCCATAATGGTAAGTATATTGGTATAGAGGTGGAAAGAGAACAGAATCCCAGGGAATTCATACTGCGTGTGAAAGAGCAACTTGTTACATCAAAAGAAATTGAAGAAGAGGTAAAAGAGGAAATAAAAGTAGAAAAAGAAGAAAAAATCGTTGTAGAAAAGGTCGAAGAAAAAGTTGTTGAAGAAGTGAAACCACCTCCACCCAAGGTAGAGGTGAAACTACCGAGAAGTATCGATTCAAAATTGATGCAAGTAAATCTGCTGGTTGACGAGTTCGGGAGTGGGGGTAAAAAGTCACATTGGATTGAAATTCTTAATCAAGGGCTTGGTATTCTTGCTACAGATATCCTTCCGATGGTTGGAATTATCGGTGATAAGATGGAATTCAAACAAACACCGCCTCCTGAAAAAGAGGATGACATCGTTCAAATTTTAAGGACCCTCATAGATTTTCTTGTCAAAAAAGCGGTTGAGGAAATGGGCTCTTCGCAGGCAAGGGTAAAGGTTCAGGCGGTTATTGAAAAGATGAAACAAGTATAGGAGGAGAAATGGTGAATGAGTTATTGAATAAGATAGAGGACCGCGGTTTGGGTTTACCATTTATTGCGCAAAAAGATGGTGAGATAACGACTTCAAAAACAGGGGAGCAACAAAAACAAAAATTTTCTCAGACTGCATCGGTGTTGTTTGAGACGATAGGTGCACTGGGTGGAATAAAGATTGATACCTTAGAGATAGTAGGTATTAATCAGAGTTTAATATGCGATATTGGAGAAGATGACCTTGTTGGGCATCTATATGCGACAGCCCAGACAGGTGTGCTTGAAAACATCTACAATGCTATAAAAGAGATAAGAAGGCATAAAAAGGTTGAAGGTGTCGAGGAAGAAAAATTAAAAGAAAAATACGCACCAGAGTTCCTTAATCAGTTGAGAACAATCGTTCAGGATTATCTTGGTGATTTTGCTGATAGGATATTCCAGAATCAACTCAAGGCACAGAGGATAAAGGCAGAAGAACTTTATGAGGAGGATATTAGAAGATTTATTTTCGCCCTGGGCAAGGCTGCAGGAATGATTATCGGACCGACCAAAGGAAAAGATTTGACAAATAAATTGCTGGCAAAATTAAAATAGGAGGTTTTATGGGATTTGTTTTATTCACTGCACCATTCGGGATTGAAGAATCAACTTATCAATCCCTGGCAGTAATTCCCAATTATATTCTGGTCCTGGGTGCACTATTATTGTGGCTGGCATTTATATTCTTGGGAATAATTGCCAGAAGGTATGAAATAGTTCTTGGTGAAAAGACGAACTGGCAGTTTATGATTATTGCGCCCACAGGCATTCTTTTATTTGCAATAATTCAATTGATATTCTGCGGCATTGGTGGCAAAATGATGTTGCCGAAGGGGGGCATCAACTATCTTGCTTATGGTCTATTCTTTCTTTCCGGTATTCTTTCACTTGTGGCAAATTTAAGGTTTTATGGTGTCACCAGGGGAAAGTAATAAAAAATCTCAGGAGGTTTTATGAGACCTGATATAATTGCCGAAATAATTTTTATGGTGGCAATTCTTTTTGTCATTGTTTCGTTAATAATTTTCGGGATAATTATTAAAAGGCTTTTAACTCTTATTGGTGGAAAGGGAATCTGGGTTTTTCCGATAATCGGCAGCATATTCCTCCTTGCGGTAGCGGGAATTCATATGTATAGAATGATTTTTTATTTCCCGCTTTTGAGTGTTGCAGGACCAGCGGATTTATTTGATTTAATTGTCGGTTCGCTCAGACTTGCAAGATATGAGAGTTTCCTTTTTCTTGGTGCGGGCCTTTTTCCACTGATTGGTGGGGTTATTTATTACTCGGCAAGTTCTAAATGACCCTTGACATTGAAGAAGTTTTGATTATAATATAGGTATTGAAAGGAGGCTTATTATATGGTTAGAGAATTTGCAATAGGTGGAAGCGTGATGTGGTTTTTGTTGTTCTGCATGATCTTGGGTCTGGCGCTTATAATTGAAAGGTTATTCTCTTTGTTGTTTAAAATAAGATTAAACCCCAAGAGTTTTATGGAAAAACTCATTTCTACTATTGATGCCCAGGGTGTTGATGCAGGGATTGCTTTATGTGACCAGACATCGTCACCTGCAGCAAAAATTGCCAAGGCAATTCTTGAAAAAGCCGACAAAGGTAAGGATGCAATGGAAGAGGTTGCGGCACGAGCAGCAGTGGTTGAACTTGCATTTCTTGACCGGGGAATGGCACTTCTTGCTGGTTTGACTACGGTCGCGCCATTTTTAGGCTTTTTGGGAACTGTTACCGGGATGATTCGTGCATTTGCAGCAATTGCTGCCGCAGGCGAAGTTGAACCAACAATCGTTGCCAGTGGTATCTCTGAGGCATTGGTTACAACAAAATGGGGTCTTTTGATAGCAACGCCCTTGGCAATCCTTCATATTTTATTCTCAGGGAAAATAGATAGTTATACAAAAGATATGGAGGAAGTTGCTGCAGGTTTGATTGATTATTTACTTGAACATTATCAGAGAAGGAAAAAATAGATGGCATTAAGGCAGAAGAAAAAAATCATACCCTATATTCCTACTGCCTCAATGGGTGATATTGCCTTTTTGATAATTATATTCTTTATGACTACCACAGTTTTTACCAGGGAAAAAGGAATAAAAATGCTTCTTCCTGAAAAAACCCAGCAGGAGACCAAGGTAAAACCCGAGAACATTGTTTCAATTCTGATCAATCCTGAAGGCGCGCTCCGGCTCAAGGCTTCGGGATATGATGGTTTAGACATTTCTCCACAAAATTATTCTGAAGTGCGGAGAATTGTTGAAGAAAAGCTCTTAGAGAGAGATACACTCCTTGTTGTTTCATTAAAGACAAGCAAGGATGCAAGGTATCAGGCAATGATTGGGGTTCTTGACCAGATAAAATTATGTCGGGTTGTCGCCCAGGATGGCAGGGAATTAAGGGCAAATAAAATAAGTTTGGTTCCAACAAGTGAGGAATAATGCGTAAGAGCCTAGTAAGAAGATTTACTCAAACCCCAGGGATTCCCACTGCCTCAACTTCGGATGTTGCCTTCCTTTTGATTCTTTTCTTTATGGTTACTACAGTATTCCGTGCTACGACCCTTAAATTGAAACTCGACCTTCCCAAAGCAAAGTCTACTGAGAGAATCTTGATACGAAGAAATGTAGCACATTTATTTATTGATAACACTGGACGGGTATTCATTGATGATAGTCTGGTGCCTAAAGAGAGAGTTGGTGCAAGGATTGCACCGAAGATTGCAGAAAATGCTGAACTCGTGACAATACTGAATATCCACGAAGATATTGATTATGGAATAGTAGATGTGGTGCTTGACCAGTTGAAAGAGGCACGGGCATTTAAGATTACATTTGCTACTGAATTTGGAGGTTAAAAATGCGCGACCATAAATTGATGTATGGGGTCTATTTCCGGACCGGAATGTTGCTGGGAATAATCATTTTAATATTGTTCTTTCTTTTTGTACCGTATGCAGAGGTTGAACCATATAAATTAAGGAAAGAAATTGTAACAATGGTGGAACAGATTTCTGCCGAGATAGAAAAGTATGAAGAACCACCACCGGCTGAAAGACCCAAGGTCGCAGTTGCTGCAGCGACTGAAGTTGCGGAAGAAGCAGTTGAGACGATCGCTGCAACCGAATTTAGAGAAGATATAATTAGAACCCAGCCCACAGGTCCGGAGATAGAAATAATCCCTTATGCAAAGGTGGAAGTAAAACCGAAGCCTATTTCAATTCCGAAGCCTGATTATCCTGAACTCGCGCGAAAGGCAGGAATTGAGGGAAAAGCGATTGTTGAAGCGATTATAGATACAGATGGTAGTGTGCTGGAGGCAAAAATATTTAAATCAAGTGGCAATCCAATGCTTGATGAGGCGGCGGTTGCTGCGGCGAGAAGGTCAAGATTTACCCCGGCAAAGCAGAGAGACATGTTTGTGCGAGTTAGGGTTAATATCCCTTTTGATTTCAAATTGCAATGACACTTGACAATTTTTCTGGGTTGAATATAATATTAGCGTTGGGATGTTTATTGTAAAAGGGGGTGATAATAAAAAAACAAAATCTAAGAACAGTTTATAGCGACATGCATATAAAAATAAAGGAGGTATAAATGAAAAGGTTGCACTGGCTAAGCCTATTGGCAATTGTTGGGTTAATATTTATAAATTGTGGAAATGAGCCACCAGAGGAATTTTATAACGGGACACCCGAAGATGATTCAATGATTAACAATTTACTTAATGGTTATCCTGAGTTCTTGAAGACCGAGGATATTTTCGCAAATAAGTACATTCCTGTTGCGCTTCCCCCTGTTTCATTCCCAGTTGCTGATTCTTACTTTAAGGGCGAATCCGTAATTGTAAAACAGCATGTTGATAGTCTGCGCGATAATATTGCTTTAAGTTCCCGTTTTAAGGACCTCTGGTATACAAAAGATACAACCTGCACCGTGTATCTTCGTGATACATTTAATTTAATACGGGAGGTCCATTATGATCTGTTATACAAAGGTTATTATTTCTGGCAGGGTGACACAGGAAAGAAACTTGATACCGTGATAGTTGAGACTGGTGGCGGGTATTATTCTTATGATACAATAACTGTTGAAGGATTGCGCCATATCTATGTAGAACCATTAAAAGAGAAGGTATGGGATGAAAAATCCCAAGATTCAATCTGGAAAATAAAAGAACCGAGAGAATGGAAGTTAAAGAGGATATCCTATGGAAATTATGGTATGCCCAATCGTGGTGCTGATATTCCTTATATTTCCAGAGCAGTAATTACATCTAAAAATACAGGGAAGGTCGATACAATCTGGGCATCTAATATTGATACACTTTACCAATATCATGCAATGAACCGTTTTCGTCATATTGACTCGCTTTTGGAATATGATAGTGGAGATTCATTAAGGATTGTTCTAACGATTGGGGGTACTATTACTTTGGATCAATGCACTTTCTTTGCAATGCAGGATGGCAAAAAAGTTGAACTACCTAATGGAGACGGAAAGATTTTAGTAACTGGCTCTGGTGTTACAAATCTTGGCATTGAAGCGATTGTTAAAGATGGATTATATTATGTCAAACCTGCCAGTCCATTGTTGGCAAGATTCTGGCTCATACCTATAAGGGTCAAATAAGGAGGTGTGCGATGAAAAGACTTTGGGCGTTAATCCTTGTCGGTGCATTATTGTTTGGTGCCGAATACGGCAAGATCACCGGCAGGGTAAGAGACGCTGAGACCGGCGAAGCATTGATAGGTGCTGATGTTATTGTTGAAGGAACAGAACTTGGTGCGGCGACTGATGAAAAGGGTGAATTTGTAATTCTCTATGTGCCAGCAGGAACATACAGCGTTACTGCATCCTATCTCGGTTATGACCCATTTACTTATGCCCAGGTGATTGTCAATGCTGACCAAACAACGATATTAAATTTTCGTTTGAAACCAACCGTGATTGAAGTTGAAAAGGTGACGGTGGTTGCTGATAGACCACCGATTGTAATCTCACAGACTCAGAGTGGGCATTCAGTCACTGCCCAAGATATATCGCGTTTACCTGTGACCACAATGAATCAGGTCGTCACACTTCAGGCGGGTGTTTCAACATCCATTTTGGGAACACATGTGCGCGGTGGGAGATCTGATGAAGTTATATATTATGTTGATGGTATACAGACAAAGGTCCCCCATACCGGTGCCCAATCAACCCAGATAAACGCCTCAGCCATAGAAGAGATTACGGTTATCAGTGGTGGTTTTGATGCAGAATACGGAGATGCACTTAGTGGCGTTATCAATATTGTTACAAAAGAAGGTGGAGCAAAACCCTCAGGCAGTTTTCGCTTCCTTACTGATGAGATATTCTTCGTAGAAAACTTCAAAGATAAATTGAATTATGGTTATAATTTTTATGACCTATCGCTTGGTGGTCCATTGCCCGAGATTCAAAGATTGAGATACTTTTTAGCAGCGGAACTGCTCTTAACCGATGCCTATAGAGAAGCACTACACAAAGTTCCATCACCGAGAAATACCTATCGTGCCCAGGCAAGACTTTCCTATGGACTGCCTAATGCCAAAGGAAAAATTACCCTCAGCGGATTCAATTCCCGGGATCAGTTTGTGACCTGGTCTTCAGGAAGCATGAAATATTTCCAGAGAAGACCTATGAGCCGCACTAAGAATTATATTCTCTCAACGACGCTAAATTATATGTTCACTGCCCAGACCCTTCTCACATTTAAAGCTGGTATTACACATTATGATCGGGTCTACGGAACAAGGGATTATGAGTGGGAAGAAGAGAATAATCAAAAATGGTTCAATGATTATCGTTTGAAGGCAGAGCATGTGATTGAATATCTTACTAAAGATAAGGTACCGCCTAAGGAGGTAATTGTTGACAGTGTAATGCAGTATCATACTGAATATACAAACCGCGATGTCCAGGCATTGAGACATAATCCTTACGGAATTGAAGGAATGTTTTATACCTATGGTGATTTTCGTGTCTGGAGATATTGGCAGAATGATGATATCCAAGCGCGTTTTGATATTTCCCACGCAATTGGTAAAATCCACGAATTCAAGACCGGTATTGATTACATTAGATACAATCTAAAATATTACGATAATAACTTACCATGGGTTACTAACCCATTCTGGGACTATTATGAAAAAACGCCATATAAACTCGCTGCATACATCCAGGATAAAATGGATTTTGAAGGACTCATTGCTCGGATTGGTCTGAGATTCGACTATTTTGACCCCAAGGCTTTTACTTATAAAGAACCCAATGATCCAAGAAATGATACACTTATTGATGCGGAAAAGAGTTATAAGTTTTCACCGAGACTCGGTTTCTCCCTTCCCGTAACTGAAAGGATGAAATTCCGTTTCAATTATGGGCATTATTTCCAGTTGCCTGCACTTGATGATATATATGGGACTACTGATACCGCAGTTATACGACTTGCACTTACCCGTGGTAATACCATTGTTGGAAACCTCTTTTTGAAACCTCAGAAGACAGTCCAGTATGAGGTCGCTATTGAAAACCAGTTTACGCAGGATGTGATAATGGGATTTACTTCTTATTTCAAGGATGTCTATGACCTTACCCAGATACGTCAGGTGATTGCATTGCCAATGCCATACTTCCAGTTCTTTAATGTTGACTATGGAAATATCAAGGGATTCGAGATAAGCGTCCGGAAGACAATGTCCAATATGTGGGCATTGGGTTTGAGCTATACCCTCCAGTTTGCAAAGGGAACCGCTTCTTATGCAGGTGAATTCTATTATGACTTCTATTATGGTGGCACTGACCCAATCACTGGCTTACCGCTCCAACCACCGGTGATTGATTACTGGCTTGACTTTGATGAAAGAAATATTGTCAATGCAAATTTTGATCTTTCGCTACCTGACGATTTTGTCTTCATTCCATTGCAAAATTTCAACTCCTCGTTTGTATTCTCGTTCCATTCCGGACAGCCCTATACTCCTGAAGACCTCAAGGGTAATAAAATTGGTGATGAGAATTCAGCAAGAATGCCTGGATACTGGAATGTAGATGTAAATGCGAGCAGGGTGCTAAAGATTGGACCGACGGGGTTAAGACTCACCGCGTTAATCATGAATTTGTTTAATACAAAACAGGTGATTGAGGTTTATCCAGCGAGCGGCGATCCTGATACTCGTGGTGACCCAGAACCATCAATCACCCAGTTCGGTTATCTCACCATTGCATCAACCCGTTATTCGCCCCAAGCAGATTATAATCATGATGGAATAATAACGCCTCACGAGCAAAAGAAAGCATATATAGCGGCGCGTAATGATTACTATCTTGACCCCACGAACTACAAAGGTGGATTTAGGGTTCAACTTGGGATAAGTTTAGGATTTTAACAGGAGGACATGATGAAAAGGATATTATCATTAATTCTGCTTATGACGGTAATAGGGTTTTGCAGGACCGCAATCCCTGCACCGCAATACCGTCCATTCGATCTCAAAAAGCATGATGTAAATAATGTGGAGATGTGGGTCTCCAACTTTGGTAAATTTGGACAGACCAAGGCAGGTAATTCGGGTCTATTCTGGCCCAAAGGTAGTGGACAAAATTACATCTTTGGTGCTGGTTCCTGGTTTGGCACGATCGATGGCACTGATACGCTTGTTACTATTGGTTATGGCCCACATGGTGGTGAGGCCGAATATACACCGGGATTAAAAGATATGTCATCCGGTGACCCGAATGCCATAATATTTATGTATCCTTCTCCCTGGCCACCTCCTGCTGATGTATTCCCTATGGCACCACAGGTTCCAAAATCCCATCAGGATTCCTGGTGTGCCTATAATGACCTTGAGATAAATAACCATATGCCCGGTGATACAAGACCTATCGGTCTCGAAGTATATCAGACAGTTTATGCCTGGAACCTCAGCACGACAAGGGATATAATCTTTGTGCGGTATGAACTGAAAAATGTGAGTGGTAAGAAATTGACCAATTGCTATTTCGGTGTCTGTACTGATAATGACATCGGTAATGAAGCAGGACCAAATGCAAATGACATTATATCAGGAATTGTGATTGATACATTTATCGTTGATGGTGAAACACTCATAGTAGATAACCTCGGTTATCAATGGCAGGTTCCGAATGAACCCGGTTGGGATGAGACTGGTGCAATCGGATTTGATTATCTACAGAGTCCTTGGGATTTGAAAGAAAATGCGGATAAAGATAACGATGGTATTCCGGATCAGTATGAAAGAGATAGTGCGTATTACGCCGACAATGTTCCACCAGCACAATGGGATGTGGATGCAGATGGAACACCGGACTGGCGCGACCCATCAGAAATTCCTCAGCTGGGTATGACCGCATTCAAGAGATTTACTTTAAGCCTCGAACCGAATAAAGATAATGAAAGATATGTGACACTTGCTGGTTATAACTTCAAAACCGGTGAATATACGCCTTATGATACCGTGCCTCCACAACCTGATGACCAGAGGTTCTTACAATGTAGTGGACCATTTGAACTGGAAGCCGATTCTATTGCGATTGTGCTTGTGGGTATTATGTTGACTTACTGGCCAAGGGGAATTGTTGAAAGACCTGATACTGCCCTTGCAAAGATTGACCAAACTGTCCAGTACATTTATGATATGAACTGGTTGTTGCCTGGTCCACCTCCACCACCGAAACTGGTCTGTGTGCCAGGCGATGCCCGGGTCACACTGGTTTGGGATAATAGTGCAGAATTTGTACCTGACCCATACTATGATGTGGTGAGCAATCCTGCTTCTCCGAATTATGACCCTTATTATAAGAAATATGACTTTGAGGGTTATCGGGTCTGGAAGAGTCCGAGCGGCAAGACTGGAACCTGGAAATTGCTGGCGTCGTTTGATTTGAAAAATGGGATAACCTTTAAGGATCCCAATGCTCCTGATTCTATTGCGCTCACTGCGACGGATTTAGGTTTGGTGCATAATTATGTGGATACAGATGTGCGTAATGGTTTTGGTTATTATTATGCGGTGACTTCGTTTGATTACAATTATGTGAAGGATTTCTTTGATTCGGTCTTTGTGAAGGATTCGTTCTGGTATGCGCCTGATTCCAAGTGGATATACATCTATGATACGGTGAAGGTTCAGGGTCCGCGTCCGGTCTATTTTGAGAGTGGTTTGACGAGTGTGGTGGCGGTGCCACGCCGGGATCCAGCGAATTATCAGCCAGGTAGTGTGAGTGGTGCGTTATTGAGTGGTAATCCGCGTTTGGCTTCCAATGTTACGATGCGGATTGTATATCCGTTGAATATGAAAGAGGAGCCCCAGTATTTGGAGTTTATGCCGATAGTGCGGGTGGGTCGTCAGCCGATGTATACGGCTTATTTGCGGGACAAGGATTCGGTGAAGGTGGATAGTTTCAAGGTGGTGATGCCGTTGGATACCTTTCCGTATACCTATTTTTATGAGTTTAAGGAGTTCAATGGTGT
>FMJZ01074094.1_pt1 | contig 20505 bp, 17 predicted proteins | sample 1987881 | NCBI WGS metagenome assembly FMJZ01 (sample SAMEA4378227, study PRJEB15110) | soil metagenome | biome: soil; feature: Field; material: Soil | place: India | collected 2015-03-11 | depth 0 m
AGATGCGTTTGTGCGTTCACGAGGGATTGTTTCGGAGAGAGGCGAGCGGATTCCTGCAAGTTCCCCTCGCCCTGTTGCGGGCGAGGGGATGGATACGGCTGTTAGCTGCCCAGATACCACTCACTGCCGCGCATCTGCTGCAGTCGCCGGATGCGCTCTTCAATGGGCGGGTGGGTCATGAACAGGCTTACCAGTGTGCCGCCGACGCCGCGCAGAGGGTTCACGATGAACAGATGGGCAGTGGAAGGCGACGCTTGCATGGGTATCATGCGCGACGCCTGCTCGAGCTTGCGCAGGGCATTGATCAGCCCGTCGGGATTGCCAGCGAGCCTTGCGCCGGTAGCATCCGCCTCATATTCACGTGCTCGCGAAATAGCCAGCTGGATGAGCATCGCCGCGATAGGAGCCACTATCATGATGAACAGGTATACGAGCGGGTTGCCTCCCTCGCGGTCGTCGCTTCGCGCGCCGCCGAAAATCATCGCCCAGCGTGCCATATCCGCCAGCAACATCACCGCGCCTGCAATCGTCGCCACCACGGTCATCGTCAGCGTATCGCGATGGCGAATGTGCGCTATCTCATGGGCAATGACACCCTCCACCTCGTCCCGGTCCAGCAGGCGCAGAAGCCCCTCCGTGACCGCCACCGCAGAGTTCGCAGGACTGCGACCAGTGGCAAATGCATTCGGCTGGTCGCCCGGCACCACATACAGACGGGGCACAGGGATACCAGCCCGTTCGGCAAGCCGCTCTGTCAGCCGATACAGCTCCGGCGCATCGGCAGGCGACAGGGGACGCGCCCCATACATGCCCAGCACGATTTTGTCACTGAACCAGTAGCTGGCGAAGTTCATCAGCAGGGCAAGCGCGAAGGCAATCATTGCCCCACTGCGACCGCCGATGGCGTCGCCGACAAGGATAAACAGGGCGGTCAATGCCACCAGCAAGACACCGACCTTGAGCGTGTTCATCTGTCCTCCCTCACCTCCGAAGCTGGCAAAAACCTCCACCATATATTACGGTGAAGGCATGGCGCGTTGTTACCGCACGCGACCGTCTGTATTATACCCTAGTTCAGGTTTCTTTAGCTTCACGAGCTGGCACAACCTCCAGCCATCTCTCGATGAAGCGGGCTATCTGTTCGTAGTAGTTTTCGGGCTGGTCCACCCTCGCCTGCACGTGTCCGCTGCCGTTGGCAATCCACAGCGTGCGTGGCTCGCTTGCGGACTGGTACAGGTCGTAGGCGTGTTGCAGAGGCACCAGATGGTCGCGGTCGCCGTGAATCAGCAGGATGGGGCGTGGGGCGATTTTGCCGATTTCGCGCACCGGTTCGGCGTCGGAGGGGCGCGTGCGCGTGAACAGCATCGCCAGATACTTCACCGGGCGACACAGTTTGCCCAGAACCCTGCCGAAGCCAGCTTCCCACCAGGTGTCTGCTGCCTGAACGAGGCGGGCGTAGGCGCTGTCGGTGATTACTGCACCCACCCGCTCGTCGCGCGCGGCGGTCATGATGGCTACAGCGCCGCCCATGGAGGAACCGAAAAGCAGGATGGGCAATCCAAACTGCGAGGCGAAATCAATCGCCCCCAGCGCGTCGTTCACCTCCTTCGCACCGATGGTGGTAAAGCGTCCACCACTTTCGCCGTGTGCGCGAAAATCAAACATCAGGCAGCTGAAGCCCATGCGATACAGCTCCAGCCCCACCCCCAGCACCTCACAGCGGTTTGCCACGTAGCCATGACACAGAACCGCCACACCGCGCGCCCGCGGATGCGATAGCCACCACCCCGAAAGGGGAATGCCATCCCGTGAGGCAAAGGTTACGGAGTCATAGGGAACCTGCACGTCAAAGGGGGTCAGGAAAAGGGGAGCACGGGGTGGGCGCACCGACGCGATTGCCAGTGCCACCCACCAGAACAGCAGTAGCGCGCCCGCCGCGAGTACAATCCAGTGCATGCATTACCCCGGCTTACCACGTTCACGCCGCCCCCAATCGGGCTTCGGTGGGAAGAACATCCGCTCTCTCCACCACTGCTTCCACCGCTCGAACTGCTCCTTATCCAGAATGCGCCGCAACTGCTTCTGGTGCTCATGGTGTGTCTTGAGAATCTCGTCCTGCACATGGCGGATGCCGCTTAGCAGTCGCTGCGCCGCTCGTTCGTCGAAATCGTACTGCTCGTACAGTTTCGCCAGCTGCATCCGCTGTTCGTGCAGGCGAGTCATCAGCTGGCGCATCTTTTCTTCCATTTCGTTCATCAGGGCGGTCAGGCGCGTGCGCTGTTGAGACGTCAGGTTCAGCCGATTGAACAGCGACTCGCGGTCGAACGGAGGTGGAGGTGGCGGCTTTCCCTCCTGCCCGCGCGGCGGAGGAGGCTGAAACTGCGCCCTGGCGCCCGGAGCTACCGCGCCCAGCAATAGCAACAACACTAACACCAATAATCGCCAGCGAAGCATATCCATTCCTCCAGCAGTCTTAGTTTCCCCAGCCACTGAGGATGATTTGTGTATTCTCATTCAGAGGGTCATCTACGACGGTTGATTGCGCATAGGATACCGCCTGTACATAACCCGCCAGGCTATCCGCCGAACGAGGCGGTGTGCTCTGGGTATGATACGTCCACGTCCACATCGCCAGCACGGCGACCACCGCAGCCGCTGCCCACCGAGCGCCTGCCAGCAGTCTGCGGTTCCACCACCGCCACAGGCTCAGCCGGTCGCCCACACGAGCAGGTTCATGCAGACGTGCCTGCACGCGCTCCCATGCCCACGCGGGCAGCTCCGCCGGCTCCTCACGCAGTAACTGCAGAAAAGCGCGCTCCTCCTCAAGCATGCTCCGGCAGTCCGGGCATCGGCTGAGGTGCTCCTCTATCGCCTTCGTCAGACGAGGTGCACATCTGCCCCGGAGATATTCCGTCAGATTCATCTGAACTTTTTGACATCTCATAGTTCGGTGCCTCGAAACCTTCTGAAATCAGGATATCGCGCAATTTGCGTCTGGCACGGAATAGCCGTGATTTCGCGACGTTACGCGGGATACCGGTAATCTGCTCTATCTCCTCCAGCGAGTTCTCCTGAAAGTGATACAGCACGATCAGCATCCTGTCGGTGGGGTGGAGCCGGTCGATGCTTCTCTGCAGTATCTCGCTTCGCTCTCGCCCCAGCGTTTCGCGCAACGGGTCTACCCCTGCCGGGTCCGGTTCCTGTCCCAGCATCTCCAGCGACTCGGCGGCGATAGGCTCGCGTACCTTTCGGCGGCGCAGGACATCCCGTGCCAGGTTCGCCGCAATCGTGTAAATCCAGTTGCGCACCAGCCCTCTGTGACCGAACCGCCCGGCGTGTTGCCACACTTTCAAGAAAACTTCGGTCAGCAGCTCTTCAGCCTCACTGCGGTTGCCGACGATGCGTTCGAGGAAACGCAGAACGCCTCCGCCATGCCTCTCCATCAACAGCCGCAGATAGTCTGGCTCCCCTCTGGCACAACCTTCCAGCCAGACCTCATCTTCCCTATCTCGCTCGGAGGGATGCGTCACCGGTGTGCCCCCTTTTTCTCGTTCCATAAGTGAAAGACGCACTGGTACCACTTCGGTTACACTCGCTGATTACAGCGAATGTTCTATCAGGATTTTGACTCCGATGGCAATGAGCACCACGCCTCCTATCAGTTCCGCTCTGCCCTCCCAGCGACGCCCTAATCGGTCACCGGCGAACACTCCGAGCAGAGACAGCCCAAACGTCACCGTACCGATAAGCACCGCCGCCTGCAGGATGGGGGCGCGTAAAAACGATAGCCCGAGCCCCGCCGCCAGAGCGTCCATGCTGGTAGCCATCGCCAGTAAGAACAGGCGAGAGGTATGCAGACAGCTCAGGTCATCGGCGACCTGCTCCTGCTGAAAAGCCCCCCATATCATGTGCGCACCGATGGCAGCCAGCAGCCCGAACGCTACCCAGTGGTCAAGCCCTGCAATCAGCTCGCCTGCACCGTAGCCGGCGAACCAGCCAATCACAGGCATGACCGCCTGCGCCAGCCCGAAAGCGGTTGCCACACGCAGGGCATACGCTACTTTTGCTCCCTTCAGGTTCAGCCCAGTGGAGATAGCGACGGCGACCGCATCCATCGCCAGCCCAACCGCGATGACGAAAGTTGTCAGCATTTTTCGATTGTCAGCACACCCTGTTGTAGTTGTCTTCTCCCCTTTTTATTCTGCCCTTGCGACTGAAAGTCGCAGGCTACACAGAACAAAACCTGCTGGCGCAGGTTAGCCTGCACACATATGGAGTGCTGAAGCCATGCTTCAGCAAGCCCGCAACTTCCAGTTGCAGGGTTGCCTCCCGAACAGACCTTGGATGTCTCCGCACCATGCCTACCCGGGAACAACCACAGTGACGTTATCGATCAACCGGGCAACCCCCACCCGCGCCGCGAGCGAGATAAGCACCTCGCCTTTCAGCGTCTGCAGAGGTTCCAGAGTCTCCGCATCTGCCACGTCCACGTACTCGGTTTTGACCAGCGGCTCGGTGGCGATAACCTCTTCCACCAGCTTTTGCACCTTCGCGCCGTCGCGCTCGCCTGCCAGGATGGCATCCCGCCCGGCACACAGCGCGCGATACAGCACGGTCGCCGCCTGTCGCTCCTGTGGGTTCAGATAGGAGTTGCGCGAGGACATCGCCAGACCATCTGGCTCGCGCGTGGTCTCGCACGGCACGATTTCCACCGGGATGTTCAAATCTTTCACCAGCCGCTGGATAACCTTCAGCTGCTGATAGTCCTTCTTGCCGAAGTAGGCACGGTCTGCCTGCACGATGTTGAACAGCTTGGTGCACACGGTGGCGACCCCGCGGAAATGCGATGGGCGCGCCGCCCCCTCCAGCCGCCGCGTGATCTCGGTGATCTCCACCCAGGTCTGGTAGCCCTCCGGGTACATCTCGTCCACCTCAGGGGCGAAAATCAGGTCAACACCAACGCTCTCCGCCATCGCGGCGTCGCGCGTGAAATCGCGCGGGTAACGCTGGTAGTCTTCCGAAGGACCAAACTGTGTGGGGTTCACAAACAGGCTCACCACGCACAGGTCGCACTCGGCTTTGGCGCGACGCATCAGGTTCAGATGTCCCTCGTGAAAGTAGCCCATAGTGGGCACGAAGCCGATGCTCTTGCCTTCTGCACGGGCAAGCTTCGTCCACGCCCGAACCTCACGAACGGTCTTCGCTACCTGCATCAGAACGCATGCTCCTCCGTTGGAAATTGTCCGCTGCGAACCTCCTCTGCGTACTGCTGGAGTGCACGGGTAATGGTCTCACCGATATGCACATAGCGCTTCGTATGCTTGAACGGTTCACCCGGAACCAGACCAATCAGGTCATGCAGAACCTGTATCTGTCCATCGCAATGGGGACCTGCTCCAATGCCGATGGTAGGGATGTGCAGCTGCTCGGTAATCTCCCGGGCGAGGGCAGAAGGTATCAGCTCCAGCACGACTGCAAACGCCCCTGCCTGTTCCACGATGTGGGCGTCTTCTATCAGCCTTTTCGCCGATTCGTCGGTTCGCCCCTGCACCCGGTGTCCCCCGAAGGCGTGCACGGATTGCGGAGTCATCCCCAGATGCGCCAGCACGGGAATGCCGATGCTGACGATGCGATGAATCGCCTCGGCAACCGGCTCGCCGCCTTCCAGTTTGACCGCTTCCGCGCCGCCTTCCTGAATGAACCGCCCCGCGTTGCGCACGGCTTCTTCCACCGTAATCTGGTAGCTCAGGTAGGGCATATCCGCTACCAGCAGGGCGCGCGGTCTGGCGCGGGCGCAAGCCTTCGTGTGGTGCAGCATATCCTCCATCGTCACCGGCAGTGTGGTGGGATAACCCAGCAGAACCATCCCCAGCGAATCACCAACCAGTATCAGGTCAACCCCCGCCGCATCCGCGAATAGCGTGCTGGGGTAGTCGTAGGCGGTGACCGCTACGATTTTCTCTGTGCCCTTCTTCTGTCGAATCGCCGGTGCAGTCACTTTCTTGCCGGGCATCGCTATCACTCCCTTCCTCTGATGAGATTGTACACTCGAAAAGACGTATTAGCAAACCAGAAGGTAAAAGGTAATCTGACATCGCATGGCGAAGTATGTTGTGTGTTTAGAAACGATGTTATGATGGACGAGGCATGAAGCCCGTATCTTCTCGCATTATTCGGGTACCTGCTCGCTACTACCAGCAGTTTGACGCGGACTACACGCTGGACGTGCCTGCCGAGGGCTACGGCGGCTGGAAGGTAGCAGAGCTGGAAATAGACCTTTCACGCACCGCCGTGGTGGTGATGCACGCCTGGCACGCGCATACGTATGAGCAGTTTCCGGGCTGGTATCGAGCGGTGGAGTATCTGCCGCGCTCCAAACATATCTGCGATACCGTGTTTCCGCGCCTGCTGGGGGGAGTGCGTGCAGCAGGTATGAAGGTGTTTCATGTGGTAGGCGGCGGAGATTACTACCGACACCTGCCCGGCTATCAGCGTACGCGGGAACTGGCAGGCGATTCGCCTCCGCCGCTGGAGCGCATAGAGCCCGACCCCAGCCTGCGCCGATTACAGCAGTTTCGTGCCGAAAATGTATTCGTGGGGAAGCACAACGAACCCGACGTGCGCCGGGCGTTCGAGCACCTGCGTTTTGCCCCTGAAGCAGAACCTCAAGCGGACGAAGAGATTGCTGAGGATGGTCACCAGCTCTTTGCCCTGTGCAAACACTACGGGATAAACCATCTGATTTATGCGGGGTTTGCGATTAACTGGTGTCTGCTGCTGTCGTCCGGAGGCATGGCGGACATGTCGCAAAGAGGAGTGATGTGTTCGGCATTTCGGCAGGCGGTAACTGCCGTGGAAAATAAGGAAACCGCCCGCAATGAGCTGTGCAAGCAGATAGCATTATGGCGTGTGGCGCTGGCATTCGGCTTTGTGTTCGACGTGGACGAGTTTCTACAATGTTTGCCGCCAGCACAGGCGGCGATATCGGAGGGATAAAATGAAAAAACCTTCTGCCCATGATGCCGAGAGGCGTCTGGCGGATCTAATCAGTACTCTGCCAGGTGTGGTATGGGAGTACAGTCGTCAGGAGCAAAGGTTTACCCTCATCAGCGATTATGCACGAGTGCTGACCGGTTACCAGACAGAGCGTTTTCTGCAGGATGTCCAGTTCTTTTTTCAGCAGATTCACCCCGAGGACCTCGAGCGGTTCCAGCCGTTGTGGAAACAGTTAAAACAGGAGCACACCCCGTGCACCTGGCGGTTTCGCCTGCGCAACGAGAGTTATCCCGATGGCTGGCGATGGCTTCAAACAGCGATTGTGCCGGTGCTTGACGAGGCGGGGAACCTGGTGGCAGCGCGAGGCGTCTGCTACGACATCCACGGTGAGGTGGAAACCCAGCACCTGCTGGAACGACGCACCAAGCAGCTGGAGGCACTGATTCACTTCAGCAGTCGCTTCGTGGAGGCGCAGACCGAAGAAGAAGTCATCGTGGCGCTGTGCGAGCTGATGAACCGCACTCTGGAGTTCAAATACGTGGCGATTTTCCTGCGCCGACGCAACGGCGCCATCGAGAAAGCGCTTGTGCTGGACGATACGGTCGCCTGGGAGAAGCTGGAGGTATCTCTGGAGGGAGAACGCACCCGCCTGCGCGACGTTCTTGATGGCAGTATCCCCTATTTCATCTCTCAGGATGCGCTCAGAGACGTCAGCGAGCGCGAAAGACAGGTCTGGAGGCAGGTTTTGGGCCACGAGAGGCGGGTTTTCAGCAACGCGGTGGTGCCCATTCGTGGGCGCACACAGGTGCTGGGAGCGCTGGCGGTAGACCGACGCGATACCGGAGAGCCAATCACTGAAGGGGAGCTCTCCATGCTGTTGACCATCGGGCGGTATGCCGGACTGGCGCTGGACAACGTTCGCCTGCTTCACGAGCGACAGGTGGCAGAGGAGCGTCTTCGCCATCTGGTGCAAAACCTGCCGGTCACCGTATGGGAGCTGAATCTGGCGACCCGCCAGCTGGAGTTTGTCAGCGAGTACGTGGAGCAGTGGCTTGGCTATACCCCCGAAGAGTGGCAGACAAACCCCGGGTTGTACCGTTCGGTGGTGCACCCCGAGGATATCGAAACCTTCCGCCAGGTCATCAACCCGCAGGTTCCCGCAACGCCCCAGCCCGTTGAGATACGCCTGCGTGACAAGCAGGGCAAATGGCACTGGTGCCGCATCCTCTGGACGCTGACCCAGGAGGAGGGACGGGATGCCCTGGTGCGCGGCGTCACCACCGACATCACCGCCCAGAAGATAGCGGAACAACAGCAACTGCATCTGATGCGCCTGCGCTCGCTGGGAGAAATCGCCAGCGGCGTCGCCCATAATTTCAACAATATCCTGATGGGCATCATGGGCAATGCGGAGCTCTTGCAGGCATCGCTCCAGCACGACCCCGAATTGCGGCGGCGGGTGGAAATCATTGCCCAGCTGGCGCACGACGCCTCGGCAATTGTTCAGCGAATGCAGGGGTTCTACAAACTGCAACCTCCCGCCCGACGCGAAAGGGTTCCGCTTCGGGTCCTGCTGGATGACGTGATTGAGTCCACGCGCCCGGTGTGGCACGACCTCGCCGCACGACGCGGGGTGAAGATAGAGGTGCACTTTGTCACCGAAGCCGACCCGGCAGTGGACGCGAACCGCAGTGAACTGCATGAGGTGTTCACCAACCTGATTATCAACGCCTGCGACGCGATGCCGTCTGGAGGCAAGCTCACCGTGCGCTTGCGAGAACAATCAGGACAGGCTATCGTAGATGTCGCCGATACGGGCATCGGCATGACACCCGAGGTGCGTGACCGCTGTTTTGACGCCTTTTTCACCACCAAGGGCGAGAACGGCAGCGGACTGGGGCTGAGCGTCTCGTATCAGATTATTGCACGCCACGCCGGGCAGATTAGCGTGTGGAGCGAACCCGGCAAGGGAACGGTCTTCACGGTGCAACTCCCTGTCGTGGTGGCAGGAGAAACGGCCAGGTATGAAGCGCCTCAGTCGGTTCCCCCAGTGAACCTGCGCATCCTAACTGTGGACGACGACGAGGCGGTGCGCACGGCGATACAGCACCTGCTGGAAGCAGACGGACACCGGGTAACCGCTATGTCCGATGCCGATAGCGCACTCCAGCAGTTCAAGCCGGGTGAGTATGACCTGGTGATCCTGGACCTGGGAATGCCTCACCTTGACGGGCTGAGCCTGGCACGCAAGCTGAAGGAGATTTCCCCCACCATTCCGATTATCCTGTTGACCGGCTGGGGCGACCATTTGCGGGGGGAGGAACCGCACGGGGTGGACATGGTGCTGGCAAAACCGGTGCGCCGGGCAACGCTGCGCTCCGCGCTGTTGCAGCTGGTGCGCCGCTGAGGAAGAACAGATGCGCAACTTTGGGCGGGCAGAGGTGTCGGAATCCATTGAAAAACGATGGGACGCTCTGTTGCTCGCCTTATCTGTTTGCATCATCGCGGTGCTGTATGCCTACAATCAACAGCCGTACAGCTTCGCAAGCTGGCTGCACCACTCACCACAGCGCATCTACCGTTCCCACGAGGAGTATCTGCTCATCAACTGCCTGCTACTGCTTATGCCCCTGATAGTGCTCCTGGCTGCAGAGGGCAGGTTGTCTCCTTATGGTATCGGCAGAGGCACGCGCTGGGGCTGGAAAGTGGCGGGTGGCTGTTACCTGTTGATGCTTCCTCTGCTGTGGTGGGCGGCGGGTCGCTCCGACTTCCAGCAGACCTATCCGCTGTACCGCATGGCACGCTACATGCACACAGCCCTGTTTTATCACGAGATAACCTACACCTTCTACCTGTGGTGCTGGGAGCTGTTTTTCCGCGGCGTGCTGACCAATATCTGCTGGAGGTGGCTGGGGTGGGCAGGGATTGTTCTGCAGTCGCTCGCCTTTGCCCTGCTGCATGTGGGCAAGCCCGTACCCGAAGTGGCAGGTTCGTTCGCGGCCGGAATGGTGCTGGGTATCGTGGCTGTACGCGCTCGGTCGTTTCTTCCCGGGTTTGCCTGCCATGCGCTGGTGTCGGCAACGATGGACGTTTTTGTGTTGATACGCACATCCGCGCTGTAGCGCGCTTACTCAACCTCAAGGAGGTGCCTCCATGTTTGGCGTGATTGTGGGAGTGCTGGTAGCGGTGCTGTTCCTTCTGCTCAGCCTGAAGATTGATACCAGCGGTGAACGCCCGCGCACCACGCTTCGCAACCCCGGTCTGCTCATTCTGGGCATTGGGCTGACCGTTTTCTCGGCGTCGTTCGCCAACCGCTGTTTTCTGAGCGTGCCTGCTGCATACGTTGCCACGGTATACGACCCTCTGCGTGGCGGTGTGCAGTCTACCGAGCTTCCCGAAGGGTTCCATTTTGTTCTGCCGTGGTGGAGGACGGAGCTGTGGCGGGTGCAGACGCAGGAGTACACCATGAGTGCCATCCGCTCGGAGGGGGCGGTCATCGGCGACGACTCCATCCACTGCCAGACCAACGAAGGGCTGGGGCTGAATCTGGACGTGACCGTACTCTTCCACATCGACCCGAAGGAGGCTCACGCCCTGTGGCAGAAGGTGGGCGAGGATTACCAGCAGGTGATTGTGCGTCCATACGCCCGCAACGTTATCCGCATGGTGGTGGCAAAGTACTCGGTGGTGGACGTGTACGGCGCGAAGCGTCAGCAGATCGAGCAGGAGATTACGGAGTCGATGCGGCAGGCGTTCGCCGAGAAGGGCATCGCCCTGGAGAGCGTGATGCTTCGCAACGTCGAGTTCGCAAATCCCGAGTTTGCGCAGGCTATCACCGAAAAGCAGGTGGCGGAACAGCAGATACGCACCGAAGAGCAGAACCTGCGTCGCGCACAGATAGAAAAGCAGACGACGATTGCCCAGGCGAAAGGCGAAGCGGAAGCCATCCAGCGGCGGGGCGAGACCCTGCGCCAGAACCCCGAAGTGGTGCAGTATGAGCTGGTGCAGAAGATTGCCCCCAACGTGCGTGCTCTGTATCTGCCTCCGAGCTATCTGCCTGTTTCTCCACGACCGGGAGGGAAATAGCCATGAGAGAGTCCATCCTGTTCCTGATCATGTGTGTGGTGGCGGCGCTGGTGGTCGGTTTCCGCCCTGAGCGCTATCGTCCGCAGCGGCTGGTGGGAGGGATTATTGCGGGCTTGCTGGTGGTGCTGTTGCTCAGCAAGATGTGGGTGGAGGTGCCGCCCGGGCACGTCGGCGTGAAGTTTGACCCCTTCGCCGGGGGCATTCAGGAGCGCGAGCTGGGCGAGGGCTGGAGCCTTGTCCTGCCCTGGCAGACGGTGCAACTCTTCAATGTGCGTACCCAGCAATATACGATGAGCAGCGCCCGCGACGAGATTACCGGCTCCGATGATGCCATGACCTGCCAGACCAGAGAGGGCTTGAAGGTCAAAGTGGACGTGACGGTGCTGTTCCGCATCAGCGGGGAAGGCGCGGACCGCCTGTGGCGCAGTGTGGGACCGAACTATGTCAACACCATCGTGCGCCCCGCGACGCGCAACGTGGTGAGGCTGGTGGTGGCTCGGTACAGCATCATGGAGGTTTACAGCAACGCCCCTGAGACGCTCACTGCAGCCAGTCAGCAGGGTATCGTGCCCTACGTGGGCAAGCGCCAGCAGGTGGAGAACGAGATTTTCGCCGAGCTGAAGCCCAAGCTGGAGGAGAAGGGCATCACCTTAGAGCGGGTGCTTCTGCGCAACGTGGCATACGAGTCGCAGGAGTTCGAACAGGCAATCGTGGCGAAGCAGGTGGCTCAGCAGGCGGTGATTACCCAGCAGTATCGTCTGCGCATCGCCGAGATTCAAGCCAAGGCACAGGTAGAACGCGCCAAGGGGCAGGCGGAAGCCATCCGAATGCGCGCCCAGGCGTTGCGTCAGAACAGTGCGGTGGTTGGGCTGGAGTTCGTGCAGAAGCTGCCCTCGGACCTGGAAGTGCGCATCCTGCCCGGCGGCACGGTGATGATGATGCCCACATCTGCCAGCGGTGCATTGCCTTCCAGCACAGAATCCATACCCCTGCCCAGCCCAGGCGGACGTGAAACCGTACCGCTAAGACGATAAAAAAGGAAAGCCGTTTTTCTCCTTCCGCAAGCTGAAGGGGAAAGGGAAAGGGAACGGTTCGCAACGCCGTTCATGAGACTTGCGGAAGGGGAGAAACAGCCTCCCTTTCAGGGTGCTCGCCCTGCAGAGCGCAGGGCGAGCGTTTGTGCTTTACGCCCTTTTGCGACGAAGCGCGAGCACCGCAGGCATACCCGCCAGGAACAGCATCCAGGTGGATGCGTCCGGGATTGCCGCCACGTACACTACCAGGTCGTTGTAGTCTTTATCAGACGAACCCAGCGGCAGGTCTTCCGACCCTACATAGTAGGCGGTGGGTCCAGCCTGGAAGAAGGCAAAGTGCTGAAGGTTCAGCTCACTGCCTGTGTTCAGGGTGGACTCGGAGAAGAACGCTCGCACCACGGTGCCGGGCGTGGTCGAGCTTTCGGTTGCCAGATAGAAACCGAACTGCGACCATGGGGCGACAAAGGTAATGCTCTGCCCTGGCCCGTCTGTGCCTTTGAACAGAAGCATGCTTTTTCCCGATGACCCCAGAGTGCCGGGCGGTGTGGTGAGCAGTTCGGCAAGGTTTGCAGGCTTGTTGCCCTGCTCGTAGATGCCGAAGTAGTTGTAGTTACTCAACCCGGCGATTTCGATCTTGAGCGCTGCCCAGTTCGGCTGTGGACCAGCGTCAAAGTAGACGTCGATAGGCATGCCGTTTGTGCCCGCGTTTGACCCACTACCTTTCAGATAGGGCATGGTGGGATTGTTCGGGCTCTGGGGATGCCCTGTGAACGCACCGTTTCCAGCAATGAAGTTGCCGATGTTACCGGGCTGAGTGTAATCGCTGGAGTTACCATCCCAGTAGGGGTTGCCGTTTTGGTCTGCGGACCATGTTCCCTCCCAGACGACTCCCGTTGCGGCTGGCTGCAGTGTGAAAGCGTGTGCACTGCTTACCGCGAGAGCCAGGCCAACCATGCTTGCCAGTACAGCAAATCGTTTCAACTTGTTCCCTCCCTTTCTTTCTATGGCTTCACAGCCATGCGCCTGTTATACGTGCAAGAATCGTGCCATACGGGCGATTTTAGAGAAATTACAGGGGAAAAATCTGAAAAATTTGTGAGGATTTACCAGTATCAATATCTGGAATAGATTGTTACTTACAATATTTTGTGTAAGAAATTATTTTTGATAGGAATTACGTGGCTGAGGTGAGACTGCGGGGGTGCTGGTGCTGTTCCCCACCCCCAACTGGGTGATAGGAGAGCACCTCCCCCCTCACGAGCTGAGCAGAATCGTCTCCCGGTCAAACAGGCGCGTGGCTATCTGCAGGGTGACAGCCGCCACCACGCACGCAATCAGCAGGGAGATAAGCACAAACGGCACGTCCACAATGCCCGTCAGCACCTGCTTGATGATAATCGCGCTGTTCAGCACCGGCACTGCCGATAGCCAGATAGCAGACTCGGTGCGCACGAACATGGACGCTACCGCGGGAAGAACAATCAGCGAGCTGAGCGGAATCAGATAGGTCTGCGCCTCTTTCTGGTTGCGGGCGAAGGTGGAGATAATGGTCAGCGTGGCGGAATAGAACACCGTCAGCGGCAGGAGCGTCACCAGCAGGAGAGCGATTGCCTGCGCCGAGATGCTGAAACTGCCAGCCTGCTCCATGAACACGCGCGAACTGGTGGGCAGGGCAAGCGCCACGAGCATCCCTATCATGGCGAACAGCGCAGCGGTCATGCACACGACCGTTACCGTCAGAAACTTGCCCCACACTATCTGCCGGCGCGAGGCGGGCGTGGCTAACAGCGTTTCAATGGTGCCGCGCTCCTTCTCGCCTGCCACCAGGTCAAAGGCGGGCGATACCGCCCCGAAAAACGCCGACAGCACAATCACATACGGCAGGAAGATGCTGAGAATCAGGTTGCCGGCGGGGTGTTCGGTCTGAATCGCCTGCGTGCGCACCGCTATCGGCTGGGCGAACTCCGCGCCGATGAGCCGCCGGGCAAGACGCTGCTGGAGCCATCTGGCATTGAACTCATCCGCCAGCGACCTCAGCCGGGTGAGCGCGTCGCGCGAGGTATCGCTCAGCGGGTCAAACAGCACCTGCACCTGCGCCGTGCTCTCGTTGTGCAGTTTCTGGTCAAAACGTTCATCCAGCACGACCACCGCCCTGACCTGACGCTTCTTCAGCATCGCCTCTGCCTGCTCACGCCCTTGCGCCTGATGGACGGTGAATCCTCTATCCTTCATGACCGCAACCAGCTCCTGTCCTCCGCCGGGAGCGACAACGGCAACGGGGATAACGACCTTCTGAGCGGATTCCTCCCTCTGCCGAACCATCATGCCGATTCCCCACAGCAGGAGCGGCGTCATCAGCAAGGGCGAGATGATGGTGGAAAAAAGCACCCGTCGGTCGCGCAGCACCTCGCGCAGCTCCTTCCAGAAGACAATCATCGTGTGGTTCATTCTTCCCCCTCCTTTTCGCCGATGAGTTGCAGAAAGACCAGCTCCAGTGCCCGTTCGCCCGTTCGCGCACGCAGTTCGTCCAGCGTGCCCACGGTGGCGATGCGCCCCTTGTGGATGACGGCAATGCGGTCACACAGTCGCTCCGCCTCGCTCATGATGTGCGTGGAGAAGAGGATGGTATGCCCGCGTCGGCGGCTCTCCTCGATGAACTGCATGATGGTGCGCGAGGTGACCACATCCAGCCCTGCCGTCGGTTCGTCCAGAAACATCACGGGCGGATTGTGGATGATACTGCGGGCGATGCTGACCCGCTGTTTCTGACCGGTGGAGAGGCGGTCACACCGCCCGTCGATGAACTCCCGCATTCCCAGCGTCTCCACCAGCTCGTCCACCCGCTGGTGCAGAGCGTTGCCTGACATGCCGTAGAGTGCGCCGAAGTAGTACAGCACCTCCCGCGCGGTCAGACGTCCGTACAGGGCGGTGGAGCCGGTCAGGTAGCCGATATGCTGGCGCACTTGCTGGGGATGTGTGCGGATGCTGTAGCCGGCGACGGTGGCATCTCCTGCGGATGGCGAGAGAATAGTGCCCAGCACGCGCAGAAGAGTGGTCTTGCCCGCGCCGTTCACTCCCAGGATGCCGAATACCTCGCCCGGTCGCGCCTCGAAGCTCACCTCATCGAGGGCAAGCACCGTGCCCCGCTTGCGGTCGGTGAAGACCTTACTCAGCCCAGATGCCGTAACCATGCGTTTCCTCCTGTCCCTTCGCCATAGAAGACACACTATTCAGGGCGCAGGTTTCTCGCCCCCTTATTGTACACGAGGAACAGGAGGAAACGAAAAGGCGCTCAGCTCTGCCTCCGCCCGTGGAACCACTGTGCCACCCGGCGGATGGCGTGGGCGGTCTCCTCCAGGTCGGTTTGCGTGTACGCTTCGTTCACCGACAGCAGAACGCAGGTATCCAGAATAGCCTCCGCAAACGGGCACAGTCCCTTCGTGTAGGGGCGCGCCGCATAGGCGTGCGTCCCTCGCTCGAACGCCGAATGGCTCGTGAATATCGGGTATTCGTACACGCACTGCCCGATATAGTGCGCCCCCACCGGCAGTCCCTCCGCACGCAGTGCCTCGGCGAAGGTGTCGGCATCCGCGCCCAGCGTTTCGGGCAGAACGCGAAGCATGTAGAACCACCACGACGGCTCACATCCGGGCGTTGGCTGGGGCCGGGCGATGCCGGGGACGCCGCGAAGCCTTTCGCTCAGCGACTGGCACCAGCTTCTGCGCCGGGCAACGATGCCCTCCAGCTTCTCCAGCTGGGCTATCGCCACCGCCGCCTGCAGTTCGGTCATGCGGTAATTGTTGGCGAGGAAGGTGGCATTGCGCTGGGTGACGCCCGGCTCGCGGTTGTAACATTTATCGGTTGCCAGTCGAAGCCGCCGGGCAAGGCGCTCGTCGCGGGTAATCACGATGCCGCCGTCGCCGCAGGAGATGTGCTTGAACTCGTTCAGGCTGAAACAGCCGATGTCGCCAAGCGTGCCAATCGGCTCGCCCCGGTAGCGGCAGCCAAAAGCCTGGGCGCAGTCCTCAATCAGCCAGAGGTTATGTTTCCTGCAAACCTCGCGCAGAGCCTGCAGGTCGCAGGCGTTGCCCCACAGGTGTACCGCCAGCACCGCCCGGGTGCGCGGGGTGATTCGCGCCTCTACCGACTCTGGCATCAGCGTGTACGAGTGGGGATGCAGGTCGGCGAAAACAGGCACTGCCCCCTGATACAGGATGGGGATCACTGTGCCCATGTCGGTGATAGGAGAAGTAATCACCTCATCGCCGGGCGAGATGCCCACCGCAATCAGCGCGGCGTGGATGGCGGCGGTTCCGCTGCTGCAGGCGACGGCATAGGGCACGCCGTTCATCTGGGCGAACCGCTGCTCCAGCGTTTTCACCTTGTTGCCGTGCGCGTAGAACAGACTGCCCTGCTCCAGCGCCTCGCGCAGTTGCTGAAGCTCCTCCTCGCCGTAGCGCTTCTCCTTACCGAACGGGGTGCGCTTTGCCGGTTCGCCGCCGGCGATGGCGGGCAGGTCGGTATGTACTGTGTCTGACATGGTTCAGACCTCCTCTGGGGGCGCGCTCCGTCGCAACCGCAGGCTCCGTTCCCCGTGCAGGTCCAGCGTCACCGCGGTCATGGGGAAGCCCCATCGTTCTGTGGTGTCTGCCTCCCCGTCCACATCCACCTTCCCGTTGAACAGCAGGGTCGCCTCCTGCAAGGGGACTTCACTATGCAACCGTATGGTGATGGTGTCGCCCTCTGCACGGTATTCGCGCCACTGCGCCTGCCGGCGGGCGCGCTCCCACTCATCAATTCGACGCGCTGTCCACCATTCCATGCCCCTCTGCTGGACAGCACGTACCGCCCGCAGGATCGTTTCGGCGATGCCCGGTTTGGCAACGTGTGCGGGATGGAACAGCAGGTGCAGGATGCCGTGGTACCGCTCCACCGCGTTCAGCAACGGCTCCAGCAGGGCATCGGGGGCAAACACGTTCAGGTCCTGCGTGTGCGTGGGCAGTTCCAGCACGTCGATGCGCCTGCCCTGCGGGTCCAGCGGAAAGTAGGGATGGCATGTGCCGAAATTGAAACCTGCCTCGCCCGTTTTGGAGGGTCCCTTGGATTGGTCCAGCCGAACGCCGCGCCGCGCACACCACTCAAAAAAGTCGGTATCGCCCTCCCAGCGCAGGTAGTGGTTTTTGTTGGTCACGGGCGCTTCGCCGCCAAACAGCCTTTTGAGCGTTCGCCACTGTTCGTGAAAGGCGCCTTCGTCCCAGATGGTGCCCTCTTCCACCGCGTCGAAGTGCATCGCCAGCTCGTGCCCCTCTTCGCGGATGCGGGCAATCAGATCTTCGGGATAGCCGGGCGGAATCACGCACCACGTGGAGTGGATTCCTGCCTCCCTTACCACCTCCAGCATCTTTTCCGCCAGAGCGGGGTCGTTGCCGTCGGTGTCGTGCGACAGATGGGCAAGCGCGGGCAGGTTGCGCGGATACAGCCACAGGATGGGAAGCACCACATCCTGCGCCTGCGCCAGAGCCAGTATCGCTCGCACGACGATATCGCGCCAGGCATCGGCAACCGGGTGCAGAAACGCGCTGAAGCCGGGCACGCCTTCCACCGGCTGGCGGTCAAACCACCAGTCCAGCACTGCCCCGTCACTGCTTTTGAGCATGTTGTCGCAGATGGGCGCAGTGCCGTCTGGAGCGGATACGCCGTCCCGCGTGACCGCCACTCCCTGCTGGATGCGCACCACCGCGCCTGTGACGTCGGGCGCAATGAGCAGACACTGCCCCCTGCCGAAGATTCTCTGCACGATGCCCGCTCTCGGTGTCTTCCGCTGGTGAGCGTCCAGCACGTTGGCGAGTACCTCGCCCTCCGTTGCCCGCACGGGCACGCCGTTGAAGAAGTGCAGGGGTATCCGTACATGCGCCAGCAGAGGGTGACCGGTGTCATCAACCTGCAGGTAGCCTTCCCCCAGCGTGCCGATGCTGGAACCCCAGCCCACGAACGCAGAAGGCTCTTCCTCCACGCCGAACAGCGCAGATGCGCCCGCCGTGCCCCCGATTGCCAGCCACGCACCTCCCGCCTCTATCCATCGCGCCAGCTTCCTCAGTGTGGTGTCGGGCAGGGGGGTGTCGCCCACCGTTACCAGCAGGCGAAGGGCAGGCAGGGCGTTTTCTATTTCATGCGCCTCCAGCGGAGCGTAGCATATCCCCGCATGGGCGAGGATTTCGTGAACGTAGTGGGCGTAGATGACCGTGCGCGGTGCGTTTCGTGGACGCGGAGGCAAACAGCACACGCCCAGCGGGGACGGAAGACCTTTCAAACCGCTCATCACTGCCTCCTGATGCGATAGATGTCCGCCCCGCAGGCGGCGTACAGCGTGCCATCGCGCTCTACTGCCACGTTTGAAACGTCTGCAGGCAGCTCTGCAATCGTTTCGGTTGCGCCGGTTTGTATATCCACCTGCACTATCGCCCTGCCGCTGCTGTAGAACGCTTTGCCGTCGCCCAGCCCCACGATCCGGCTTCCGACGCGCGGCGCATCCGCAGGCGGGCTGACGAACTGCCGGGATGCTGTGTCGAACAGATGCAGGCGACCATCCACCGAGAGTGCAAGCCGCTTCGTTCGGGCGTCCAGCCAGAAGGTGCGCACTCCCGACCCCCCTTCGAACTCGTGCCGGAAGACCACCTGCCTGGTGCTTTTGTTCATCACGCCGAAGCGTGCCCATTCGCCCCTCTTGTTGGGCAAGCCGTTTGCGCCCAGCGACGTGCCGATGTACAGAAACTTTTCGTCCACCGCCAGCCCTTCCACCGCCTGTTCGCCCAGCGGGTTCTCAATCAGCTCGGTGTCGCCTGTTGTCGGATCGGTGATGGCGACCGCGCCACCGTACACGCCGTATTTCGCCATCCATCCCGAATACAGCTTGCCGTCGGGGGCGACCAGCACGCCTGCCGTCGGACGGATGTAGCCCTTCTCGCCAATGCTGGCAATCACGCGCGGGTTGACGTTGTTCCACTGGTCCCAGGGCGCTTCCGGGTCGTACTGCACGATGTCGCCGCCCGCATAAGCCACTGCATATACCTTGCCGTTCCAGAAGGTCACGTCGTACACCTCGCCGCCAGCGTTGCACACGGTTCGGGTATTCACCACCTGGCGGGTGCGGGTGTCCATCCAGAACAGCGTCTGCCCGAAGTGCGGTCCGCCCCACAGCCTGCCCTTGTCGTCCAGACGCAGGAATAGGGTTGGGCGCGGCGCGGATTCCACGGGTATCGGCTTCAGGTTCACCTGCGTCTCGCCGGGCTTGATGACGAAATAGTCCTGTCCACGCACGCCCAGCAGGTCGCCCCGTGGGGTTGCCGCGTAGATGCCCCCGCCCCGCAGTTCCACGGAAGCAAGCTGTTGCAGTTGCGCATCCCCGCGGTTGTACCGGTAGACCGTATTCCCCTGCCGCAGATATAGAACCTCATCGGTGGTCAGGTTCACGTCCACCGCCCAACCACCATCGGGCACCGGGAAGGGCGGCGATACGGGCTGAAGGGTTTTGCCGTCCAGCACCTGAGAGCCCGCCAGAAAGTAGCCGTTCCACGAGACGCCCCGGCTGATGCCCTGCAGGGAAGATGGAGCCTCTTCGAACTTGCGAGTGTCGGGGTCGTAAATCATGTTGACGGGCTTCTCCATACCGAAGTTACACAGGATGCGTCCATCGGGCAGGGCGGAGACGTAGCGCAGATACATGTTGGGAGGCGCAGGAGCGCCACAATCTTCCACTGCGTAGGTGTTCAGGTCCAGCGCGCCCAGTTTCGCGCCCGGATAGGTTCCGCCGTACACGCGCCCATCTTTGCCCAGCGCGAGGTTCCAGATGTAGCTTTCGCCCGAAAACTCGGAGGTGTGCACGAATTGCATCTTCTGCAGGTCAAACACCATGAACCTGCCATCGTAGAAGGTTCCGACGATCAGGCGGTTGCCGGGCACCTGCAGCAGCGCCCACGAGCCGGAGCCTGCCGGCGCACGAATCGCCTGAGCGGTGTCATGCTGAAAGTCGATGAAAATCAACTCCATGCCGGCGGTTTCGTTCATATTGGTCAGCACGAACCACTCCCTGCCGTCGGGCGCGAGCACATAGCGCGCGGCGAGCACGTTCTTCGCCCGGCAGGGTTGACCGAGCAGTTCCAACTGCGGCGCTGTATGAGCGGACAGAGCCAGCAGCAGACATGCCATCACCATTGTCATCACCCAGTGAGTGTTTTGCGATTCGGGTTCGTGACAGGGGTAAAACATCCTGCTTTTCGCCAGGGGACCTGCCCAAAGGTGGAGAGGAGCCATTTGTAGGGGCAACCCTTGTGGTTGCCCGTAGCGGTATACAGCCCTCACCCTGTCCCTCTCCCACGAGGAGAGGGCAAAA
>FMJZ01047755.1_pt1 | contig 20486 bp, 20 predicted proteins | sample 1987881 | NCBI WGS metagenome assembly FMJZ01 (sample SAMEA4378227, study PRJEB15110) | soil metagenome | biome: soil; feature: Field; material: Soil | place: India | collected 2015-03-11 | depth 0 m
ACACTGAACACAATAAAACCTACGTTCATCACCGCCCATCTGCGCGCCGCCTACTGGTTTAACGGTAAAACCGATGACACCACGAAGCTGGGCAATATGCTGGAATATATGGCTGGGCTTGACTTCCCGGTGCTGCCCCAACTGACCCCCCAGATCGCGTTTTCCGGTTACACCCAGGAAAAGAAATGGATCAAGGGCGTTGCCCGGGAAAACTCTGAACTGAGCCGGGGCATGCTCAACCTCCTTTTGCTCTATAAACCATTACCCCCGCTCACCGTGCGGCCCAAACTTGCCCTGCCGTTGAAACCGCTCTGTAAGGGAGACCGTATTGCCGACCTTTACCCTGGACTTGACATCTGGGTAACCGTACCGTAATGAAACCGTTAACAACCAAACCAAAAAGGAGGAAATAATGGGTAGCAAGAAAGGCGATATCCTTTACTGCAGTGAGTGTGGCCTGGAGGTCACCGTTTCCAAATCCTGTGACTGTGATGAGGAGTGTGTGATTCTCTGCTGCAACAAGCCGATGAAGAAAAAGGAAGAGGAGCATAAAAAACACTCCTGCTGCTGCGGCGGTTGATCCAACCTTCACCTCGTACCCAGTCAATGCCCGGTGCCCTGATGCCGGGCATCTTTTTGGCGCAATGAGGCAAACAAATCACCGCCCCGCTTTTGACCCCGCGGTTGCCCGCATTGTTGATGTCAACATCAACCGCCTAACCGAGGCGCTCAAGGTAATTGAGGACATCCTCCGTCTGGGCAAGGAGAAAAGGTCCCTCCTGCGTCAGGTCCGATCGCTGCGCACCGAACTGGGCAAAAAACTGAAGGACCTGCGCCGTCAGGTAATTAATTTCCGGGCCAGTAAAAATGACCCGGGCCGGGCGGAACGGTTTGACCGCCTGCCCCGCCGGTGCATTGACGATGTTCTCCTGGCCAACTTCAAAAGGGCAGAGGAATCCGCCCGGGTCCTGGAGGAGATGCTCAAGATAATCGCTCCGGAACTCGCCCCCCGGCTCAAGGCAACCCGGTTTCGACTTTATGAACTGGAGCAGTCGGCGCTGGCAAAATCACCTTGACCTGCCGCCGCACGGTTTTATACTCTTCCCGAGACAGTGAAATTAAAACCGGAGGTTTTTTATGGCAAAAGAGGAAAGATTACGGGCGCTGACCAACGCCCTATCGCAGATTGAAAAACAGTTTGGCAAAGGAGCGGTGATGCGTCTGGGTGAAGAGGGTGCGGTGGTCACAATTGAAGCCATCCCCACCGGCTCCCTCGGTCTGGACGCCATACTGGGCATCGGCGGCGTGCCCAAGGGCAGAGTTGTGGAAATCTTCGGACCGGAATCCTCGGGCAAAACCACCATCGCCCTGGAGATCATCGCCCAGTGTCAGAAAATGGGCGGCACCGCGGCGTTCATTGATGCCGAACACGCCCTGGACCCGCGCTATGCCGAAAAACTCGGCGTCAACATCAAAGAACTGCTGGTCTCCCAGCCCGACTCGGGAGAACAGGCGCTGGAGATCGCCGAAGCCCTTACCCGCTCGGGTGGTCTGGACCTATTTGTAGTTGACTCGGTGGCGGCGCTCGTACCCCGGGCAGAGATCGAAGGCGAGATGGGAGACGCCTTTGTCGGTGTCCAGGCCCGGTTGATGTCTCAGGCACTGCGTAAACTCGCTGGCGTCGTCGCCAAATCCGGCACCTGTGCTATCTTCACCAATCAGATCCGACAGAAAATCGGTGTGATGTTTGGCAACCCGGAAACCACCCCCGGCGGTCTCGCGCTTAAGTTCTACGCCACCATCCGCCTGGATGTCCGGCGCATTGCCGCGCTGAAAAAGGGCGAGCAGGTAATCGGCTCCCGTACCAAGGTTCGGGTGGTAAAGAACAAAATCGCCCCGCCCTTCCGGGAGGCAGAATTTGACATCATCTACGGCGAAGGCATCTCCCGCGAAGGCGAACTAATTGACATTGGTTCCGAGCAAGGGGTGATTGAGAAATCCGGTGCCTATTATTCCTTTGGCAATATCAAACTGGGACAGGGAAGGGATGCGGCAATTGAATTCCTCAAAACCCACCGGGATACGGCGGCAAAAATTGATGCCACACTGCGGGACAAAATGAAAATCGCCCGACCCAAACACAAAGATGAGGATAACCGGGCTCAAGCCTCAAAAAAGAAGTAACAAGCGACTGTCGGTTTTTGTTGATGGCGAATTCGCCTTCTCCTTAGACCGAACAACGGTCCGGCAGTTTGGTCTGAAGGAGGGCCAGCCGATTGATGCCCGGCTCCTGACCGAGGTTGTCCTGGAAGATCAGTGGCGCCACTGCCGCAACTACGTCCTCCTCTTACTTTCCTACCGCGCCCGCAGCGAAAAAGAACTGCGGCAACGGCTAACAAAAAAGGGCTACTCCCCGGGGGTGATGGAACGGGTGCTGACCGAACTGAAACAACAGGGTCTGGTGGACGACGAAAAACTCGCCCGGGATTACGTCGTCGCCCGGGTCACCATCGGTCACAAAGGGACACACCAGGTAAAACAGGAACTTTTAAAAATGGGGTTTAAACCGGAAGCGATTATCGCCGCGCTCCAATCCGCACCCGATGAAACCGAGGCGGCAAAAATGGTCCTGGAGTACTTTCTCCCCCGTTATCGCCGCCTGGACCCGTTCACCCGCAAACGCCGGCTCGCCGGACTCCTTGCCCGCCGTGGCTTCTCACCCGAAACTGTCGCCGAACTTCTATCTCAACTACCCGCAGAATAACGCCGGCGCTTGGGCGAAAAAATCAGGGCCAGCGCAAACACAAAACTGGTCACGCAGATTATCGTCGCGCCGGCACTCAGATTGAAGAACCAGGAAAAGAGAAACCCGACAAGTGCCGAACCAACCGCAATCCCAACCGAAAGCAGATACATCATCTTCAACCGATAGGTCAACTGATAGGCAGCGGCCGCCGGACTTACCACCAGACTGAAGACGAGCAAGCCGCCGATTGTATTCAGGTTAACCGTTACCACCAACCCGGCGAAAAAAAGCAACAGGAAAAAGAACGCCCTTTCCGGCACCCCCACCGCCCGAGCAATCTCCCGATTGAACAGCACCGCCTTTATCTCCTTACCGCCGGCAAAAAGAAAACCGAGGAGAAAGACGAGCACCACCGCCAGCAAAACCACATCCCACCAGGAAACCAGAAGCACATTTCCCCACATAAACCGCAGCACCTCGGTGCGCGGTCCCTTCAGCAAACCGATACCCAGAAACGCCAGCCCGAGCATAAAAGAAAAAACCACCCCCAGCGACACCCCGGGGTCCATATCCGCCCTTTCTGCCACCGGTCCCACCACCAGGGCGGCACCGAAGGCAAAAACCAGAGCGGTTATCAACGGGTTAATCCCCAAGAGCAAACCGCAGATGGCGCCGGCAAATGCCGAATGGGACATCGCCACACCAACAAAGGGAATCCCCAGCATCACCACCCACACCCCGACAACTCCGCAGACCGCACCGCCGATGACCGCCGCCAGCACGGTCCGCAAAAGCAAATGCGCCTCAATCGCCAGCAAACAGCGCCTCCAGCCGCTCCGTTCGCAACCCCTCCTCCCGATCTCCGGAAAAGACCACCCGCGCCCGCCTCATCAGCACCACCCGCGAACACACCGCCGGCAGATGCTCAATCTGATGTGTTACCATCACCACTGTCAACCCGAACTCCAGATATACCCGAGAGATCAACTCAATCAGTTCGCGCACCGAAGGCGGGTCAAGGTTAACCGTTGGCTCATCAAGCAAAAGAATCTTCGGCTCGGATATCAGTGCCCTTGCCAGCGCCACCTTTTGCATCTCGCCGCCGGAAATCTGTCCCACCGGCCTTGCCGCCAGCGGTTCAATCCGGAACAACCTCATCAACTCCTTGGCCCGGTCAATCTCCGCCGCACCCGGGGAACGGAAAAGCCCCAGCCGACCATAAACTCCAATTAAAACCGCATCAAAACAGCTGAACGGGACCCGCGGGTCAACCCGCAGCTCCTGCGGCACATAACCAACCTGGCTCCGCCAGCGCCGGATGTTACCCGCGGTGATCCTTTCCCCGAAAAGCCGCACCACCCCGGAATGAAGCCTGCCCAGTCCGTTAACCACGGTCAAAAGGGTAGTCTTACCCGCACCGTTCGGACCAACAACCCCAACAAACTCGCCGGCGGGAATTGTCAACCAGACATCGCGCAGGGCAATGTGCTGGTAATAACTGACCGTAACCCCTTCAATTGCAACCGCTGCGGTCACGGAATCGCCTGAACCAGTTTTTCGGCGTTATCAACCAACGTCCTGATGTAATCCCCGGTAAGAGGAAAATTGGAAAGGGTGACATGCTTAACCTTTGCCGCATCGGCAAGCGGCTTACCCGTCTCGGGCCCAGACTGCAGGTTATCAACCACCAGCCCCACCCCGGAATCAACCATCACCCGTGCCAGACGGGATATCTCCTGAGCACTCCAGTCCTCTGCCCGACCATAGGTGGCAACCACCGGAAAACCCAGGAAGCGGAGAAAATCTGCCTGCCGATCCGCGACAATCACCCTGGGCAAACTGCGATTGGCAAACATTCCCTGGACCACCTTTGTTACCGAATCCACCTGCCGGCGATACCGCTGCCGGTTCTGCTCATAAAACCGGCTACCCGCCGGGTCAACCCGACTCAAAATCGCCGCCACCTCATCTATCGCCTGCAGGTGCACCGGCGGCACCATCCAGTTTCCCTTCGTAGTAACGGTTATCTCCTCCAACCGGGGATTTTTAAGTGCCGAACGCAACCGCTCCAGCCAGGTTTCCCAGCCATGACTCAACATCAACCGTGCCTCCTCGCCGGCAACCAACACCGCGGGCGAAATGTCAAAATGACCCGGACAGAACCCGGCTGGCACCACCGCAGTAACCGCCACCCGGTCACCGCCCACCTCCTGCACCACCGCAGCCAGCAAAGTGGTGGAGGTCAAAACCTTCAACCGTACCTGCTCCTGGCGCCGACACCCGCCGGAAACCACAACAACCGGCAAAACAAATAAAATCAGGACAAGAAAAACCTTCCTTATCATCTGTACCTCCCTATCATTTCCTAAATTACGAACCAGTGTCCGCCTTCCGGGAAAAACACCGGAAAACACACAAAATTTGCCACGGGGGTCAAATTTTCTCAGAAAAGAAAATTGCGTTAACTCCAAAATTTTCAAAATCTTATTCAAAAATTTCCCCTTTCCACTTCGCCGTTCCCCCCACCACCCCCATTTTCTGCCCGGCTCCTGGTTTCTGGTACAACTTCAACCCGAAACTGCCAACCATAAGGTTGATAGCCAACCGCCCGGGCGGTATTGATGGAGGCGACATTGCGATCCGAGGTAAGGTATACTGGAATCCGGCCGCTTCTGAGCACCGCACCAGTGGTGCCGGAAAGGACGCTCTTCCCAAAACCCTCCCGGCGGCGCGCCGGAATAGTACCCGGCAGACATATGTCCGCAACCCTGTCCACCATATGGGGCACCTCCCAGGTTCCTGCCACCGCCACTGGCTCGCCATCAACAAAAGCCGCAAAGCAGGTCCCCTCGGCAACACTCTTCTGTAAATAATCGCCGTAAAGACCGGCATTCTTCAACACCGGAACATCGGCAAAAGTCACCTGCTTGCAGTAATGCTGTTCCTGGGGGTGAAATGTCCCGGGGGTGGCAAATAGCAGCGGACCGCTGACACCGGCAACTCGGGAACGATGCCCCAGTTTCGCCGCCACCGCTGCCAGGAGTGCCTGCTGCCCGGCGGGCCGGTGAAAATCGCCCAGTGCCAGCCGGTTCACCACCCGTTTCACCGGCTCCTCCAACACCCGCTGGACCGATATAACACAACGGTTACCGCTGGCAATCAACCAGAGGACAAAGACGTTGTCGTAATGGAGCTCCAGAACTTCCCGGCGGTCAGCCGGAATTACCCACACCCTTCCCGGCGCCACATTTTTAAGATCGCACTCTAAATAACGGGAGAAAAACTCATCCAGAACCGCCAGTGCGCCAGACATCCTCCAGAATTACTCCTCTTTGCGCTTCTTATCAAACAAGTCCAGAAACCGGTCCTCGTAGATTTTAAACAAACCCCAGCGGTCCAGCTCCTCCTTGAGTTCCTTTATCTTGCTGCGGTCCCGCTGCGCCTGCTCAAAGAGCATCTCAATATGGGCCATCAATTCGTGCGGCTCGGGCCGCTCACCGGACTCTCCCTCCTCCCGCTCCTCTCCTTCAAAACGTGCCTCGGCCTCCCGGCGCAGCGCCTCCAGCGCCGCCCCCACCCGACGTTCAAACTCGCCCATCACCTGGTCCACCTCCTTAATCCGCTCGTCAATATCTTTCATATCCACCGTGGTGTTGAAGGTCCGCTCCAAAACCTGAACAATCGCCTTGGAAGCCTTCGGATTCGGCGCCTCAATCGCATACTGGGGCATCGTTGCCAGAAAACAGGCGGCAGGAATTCCCCTTGACTTTGCCAGACCGAGAAATAAACCGTTGAGCCCGGAGATACGCCCCTCGGCAAGCGGCTCAACCCCCAGACTAATAAACCGGGAGCGCAGCGTCTCATCGGTGGCAACACCGTAAACCCGGGGCGCCTGGCGATAACTCATCGGCATCGCGAAGGCGGCGCCGGTATACACCGTCCCAACACCGGCGGCAACCGCGACATCCAGTAGTTCACTGGCGATTTTTATCCCGGGCTCACCCGAAATCTGCGCTTCCCCCTCAAAAATCAACAGCGGCGGCTCCGGGACAAAAAACACCATCTGCCGGGGCGGCGCTGGAATCCGACCAATGCCGTTTTCCACCTCAATCGCATCGGGCAGAAAATAGTGGGTGGCGTCAATCTCCGCATAAGGGGTCCCACCCAGTTTTGTCCGGAAATAACTCGCGGCCATAATTCCAACATGCCCCATACCGGGCCAGCAGGCAACCAGCGCCGGCACCCGTACCCGTTCCTCAGTGAAATAGCGAACTGGCATAGTTATATTTTAATTTTCTCGCTCCGCCGGTCAATAATCACGCCGGCCGGCAATAAAACTGCGCAGCGCCTCCGGCACCTCTTTCACTCCCAGCAACCGGGCCAGAAAGTAATAACCCACCAGCCCGAGACCACCGCAGACAAACACCTCCAGCAACGGGAAAATCACCCCGCCGGTGGGCAAAAAAAACTCATAGCCCCGGGCGGCAACCAGCGCCACCAGCCCTCCCCCAAGCGCCGCAGCCAGTATTCGCACCAGCACCAGCACCCCCTCGCCGATATCAAAAACCGCTGTCCGCCGGGAGAGAAGAAAAAACAACAGGGAAAAATTTAAAAACTGGCTAAGCGATGCGGCAAGGGGAAAGGAAAGAAAACCGATGAAACGCATCAACAAAAGATTCAATCCGATGTTAAAACTCACCACCACCAGCGCCACCAGCGCCGGCGTCCGGGTATCACCCAATGCATAAAAACCCGCCGCGCAGTTGCGGGTCGCGGCTGCGGGCCAGACACCTAGGGCATAAAGGGCAAGCGCCTGGGCGGTTAAACTGGTATCATGGGCGGTGAACTGGCCGTGCTGGTAAACCAACCGCACTACCGGCACCGCCAGGACCAATAAAAGTAACGCCGCGGGCAGGGTTAAAACCGAAACCAGATTGAACGCCTGGGTAAAACGCTGCCGGTCAATCTGCCGCGTTCGGGCGGCGCTACCAGAATACTCGGTCAGCGCCACCGTACCGATTGCCACACCGAAAAGCCCGGCCGGCAGATGCTGTATCCGGTAGGCATAACTCACCCAGGTAACCGACCCCTCAGGCAGAAAGGTCAACAGAAACGTGTTGACAAGAAAGTTCACCTGCCAGGTGGCAAGTCCGAAAACCATCGGCAGCCAGCGCCGAAAAACCTGCCTTAAGCCGGGGTCGGAAAAATCCAGCACCGGCTGATAACGAAACCCCCAGGAACGCAACCGGAGCACCGGTACCCCAAACTGCACCACCGCACCCAAGGTGACGCCGTAAGCCATCGCCAGAATCGGCTCCCACCCCTGCGTCCGGAAAAATCCGTAAAGGGCAACCGGCAGCAGTGCCGAAACCAGGTTGAACGCCGCCGGTGCCACCGCCGGGATAAAAAAACTGCCCCCGGCATTGAGAATTCCCGTCGCCCAGGCGGCAAGTGCCACCAGAAGGAGAAATGGAAACATTATCCTGGTCAGACTTACGGTCAGCGCCAGTTTCTCCGGGTTCACCCGGAAGCCCCAGGCGATAACACTGACCAGCCCCGGCGCAAAAATAATCCCGCCCAGCACCAGCACGCTAACCACAAGAAAAATGCTGTTGAACATATTGGCGGCGAACCGCCAAGTAGTCCTTTCATCACCGCGCTCGCGGTAGGCGACAAAAGTCGGGACAAACGCCGCTGAAAGCGCACTCTCGGCAAAAAGGTCACGCAGAAAATTGGGAATCCGAAACGCCACATTAAAGGCATCGGTTGCCATCCCGGCACCAAAAAGGTACGCGAACACCGACTCTCGCATCACCCCCAGCAACCGCGAAACCAAGGTGCCGACAGTAAACAACCCCACCCGCCGGGTGAATCTTGCCGTGTCCTGACCGGCGGTATCGCCATCTCCGTTGACCACAGCCGAGTATAAAAATCTCCGCCGGCAAAGTCAAAACCGCACCAGTTGATTTTCCCCTGCCGCCGGTTAAATTCAATCAATGGCGAAGGAAAAACCTCGGGTAATTGCTACCAGCCACGGACCGGTTGAACGCATCCGGGTAAAAACCCATGTCCTCAACAGAGGCGACGATCTGATCACCGAGGTCAAACGCTATGCTGCCCCCCTCCTCCAGCCAAACGACATTCTTACCGTTGCCGAAAGCCCGGTGGCGGCGGTCCAGGGGCGGGCGATTCCCATCACCACAATTAAACCCGGTTTCTGGGCAAACCGACTCTGGCGCTTTGTTAAAAAGGTCCCTTACGGCATCGGCCTGCGCAGCCCCTGGTCAATGCAGTGTGCAATTGACGAAGCCGGACTGCCCCGTATCCTCATCGCCGCCATCATTGGCGGCATCGGTAAACTCCTGGGCAAAAGCGGCCTCTTCTATCGCATTGCCGGAAAACAGGTGGCGATGATTGACGCCGCCCACACTTCGGGGGTAAAGGAGTTTTACGAATGTGTTATCCTCGGTCCCCGGGACCCGGACGGCGTTGCCCGGCAACTGGCGCTGGCGCTCGGCTGTCCGGTAGCGGTGGTTGACGCCAACGACGTCTTCGGCTGCACCGTTGTCGGTGCCTCTCCCGGCCTTGACCGCGGGCTCGTCTCCGAGGCGATGCGCGACAACCCTGCCGGTCAAGGGAACGATCTCACCCCGATTATCATCCTCCGTCGGGCCGATAAAAAATAACTTGACTTCTAAAATTTACCCGCTATAATTATTTTTGCTCTGGGAAGTGATGCGGTGAGGGAGAAGCCCGTCCGCCAGCGGGCAAAACAAGGAGGGAGCGCGATGAAACAATTGGCTACCGGGGGAGCCAATAAGAGACCTCTCCCGCAACAAAAGGACAACTTAACCCAAAACGACTCCCTACCGGCAGCGGGCCGGTAATGTCGCTATTGGCAACAAGGAGGGAAAATGAAACGCTTTATTGGGGTTATCGGCGCTGGCACCTGGGGGAAAAATCTCGTCCGGGTGTTTGACCAGCTCAATGTCCTCAACGCCGTCTGTGATAGCAATCCAACCGCCTTCAGCAACCTGCGGGTTGCCGCTCCGGTCCGTCAGGTCAACAACCCTGAGATTTTGTTAAACGACCCGGACATCACCGCCCTGGCTATCGCCACACCGGCGGTAACCCATTATCAGTTTGTGAAAACCGCCCTTCTCGCCGGCAAGGATGTGTTTGTGGAAAAACCGCTGGCCCTGGAACTGACCGAGGCCGAAGAACTGGTTCAACTGGCAGAAAAAAACGACCGGATTCTGATGGTCGGCCATATCCTGCGCTATCATCCCGCAGTTGTAAAACTAACCGAAATGGTGGAAAACGGTGAACTAGGGCGGCTGGAATACATCTACTCCAACCGGCTGAACCTGGGACGACTGCGCACTGAAGAAAACATCCTCTGGAGCTTTGCCCCCCATGACATCAGTGTCATTCTGGCGCTGGTTCAGGAACAACCGCTTATGGTTGCCGCCCACGGCGAGGCGTTTCTGCAGAAAAACATTCCCGATGTCACCCTCACCACATTAGAGTTTCCCTCCGGTATCCACGCCTATGCCTTCGTCTCCTGGCTCCACCCTTTTAAAGAACAGCGCCTGGTGGTGGTTGGCTCAAAACAGATGGCGGTGTTTGAAGACGGCGGCGATTCGCTCCTTACCTGCTACCCTCACGACATCCGCTGGCAGGGGGGAAAAATCCCGGTTGCCCTTAAGGCGGAACGCCGGGTAATTGAGGTCCCCAACGTCGAACCCTTGCACCGGGAGTGCGAACACTTTCTTGAAAGTATCGCCACCCGTATTCCACCCCGCACCGATGGCTGGGAAGGTCTCCGTGTCTTGGAAGTCCTCTCCTATGCCCAGGAATCATTAAAAAAAGGCGGCAAACTGATTACCGTCAATAACGCCACCCGCAATAACACCCGATCTCTCATCAACGTTCCTGCCTCGCACCGGGCTTATGCCGCGGTCACCGCCTCGGCATCGCCGAGCGCGGCTCCGCTCCCGACAACTGAACCCCTATCCGCGCCCGCGCCCGATAAAAACCCCGTTGCCGGGCCCGCTGTATTCATCCACCCGACCGCGGTTGTTGACGATGGCGCCCGTATCGGCGCGGGAACAAAGATCTGGCACTTTACCCATGTTTCCCGCGGTGTTAATATCGGCAAAAATTGCATCCTCGGCCAGAACGTATTCGTCGCTGAGGGCGTAACGATTGGCAACAACTGCAAAATTCAAAACAACGTATCGCTTTACAAAGGGGTGATATTAGAAGAAGAGGTCTTCTGCGGCCCCTCCTGTGTATTTACCAATGTCATTAACCCTCGCGCCTTCATTGAACGAAAAAACGAATTTAAACCCACTGTGGTAAAGAAAGGAGCGGCGATCGGCGCCAATGCCACCATCGTCTGCGGCACTACCATCGGCCGTTACGCCCTGGTCGGTGCCGGTGCGGTGGTCACGCGCGACGTCCCTGATTATGCCCTGGTGGTTGGCGTCCCGGCGCGCCCCATCGGCTGGGTATGCAAGTGCGGTACCACGCTGGTGGTGGAGGACCACCACGCCCGCTGCCCCTCCTGTGGCAACGAATACCAGCCCGATGAAGAAGGCGGAATTAAACCGCTAAAGGAGGATAGATGAAAATCCCGATGCTGGATTTAAAAAGAGAATATCTATACCTGCAACAGGAAATTGACCGCCGCCTCGATAACGTCCTTGAAAATCAAAACTGGATCATGGGACCCGAGGTAAAGGAACTGGAAGAAACGGTTGCCCGCTATATCGGCACCCGATTCGCCGTGGGCGTTGCCTCCGGAACCGACGCCCTGGTTCTGGCGCTGCGTGCCATCGCCTTCCGGCGAACCGGCCGGGATTTTTTCGTCCCGGGAGACGAAATTATTACCACCCCCTTCACCTTTGCCGCCACCGCTGATGCCATTCTCCGTGTCGGCGCCACCCCGGTCTTTGTAGACATCAACCCGGCAACGTTCAACATTGACCCAAAAAACGTCCGCGCCGCCATCACACCGAAAACGATTGGCATCATTCCCGTGCATCTCTATGGCCGAGCCTGCCCATTGGACGAACTGACCGCGATTGCCCGCGAGTTCAACCTCTTCATCCTGGAAGATGTCGCCCAGGCCTTTGGCGCCGATTACCAGGGAAAGAGATGCGGTGCCTGGGGTGATGCTGCCGCCTTCAGCTTCTTCCCGAGTAAAAACCTCGGCGGCTTCGGTGACGGGGGCATGGTAACAACCGATGATGAGCAGATCGCCGAATTCGTTGACATCCTCCGCCGGCACGGCGGCAAAGATAAATACAACGTGGAATATCTCGGTTACAACAGTCGCCTTGACACCATCCAGGCAGCAATTGTCCTCGCCCGGTTTTCTGCCCTGCCGGTTTTCAACGACCGGCGCCGGAAGATCGCCGCCGAATACAACCTCGGCCTCAGCGACATTGAACACATTACTCTGCCCGCACTACCCAAAAATGGAGAACACGTCTTCCATCAGTATACCATCGCCACCCCCCAGCGTGACTGGCTAAAAAATTTTCTCGCCGAAACCGGTATTGCTACGATGGTCTACTATCCTATTCCTCTCCACAAGATGAAACTGTTTGCCGAACGCTGTCGCATTTCCGGCCAGTTAACGCATAGTGAGCGGGCAGCGGAAACCGTCCTCTCGCTCCCGATTGAACCGCTCCTTTCGCCGGACGAAATCAGATTCGTAATTGAGAAAACCCGGGAAGGCATCGGCCAACTAAATCGTCAATCCGCCCGAGCGATGGCAACCACAGAACAGTGGCGGGTGGCAAAAACCACTTCTGCTTGAGATTATGAACACGGTCCGGGAAGCGCCTCCCCTCCCTTTGCCCAAGACCGAGGGCACCATAACGCATCAACGCCGGAGCCGGGAACACAAGCCCTTCGCTTTTCTTGAATTCTGGCGCCCCCAATCCCTTGCTACTGGCACAGTCCTGGTTACCGTTGGCACCGCCACATCCAAATTTCTCGGATTTATCCGGGAGGCGCTCCTTGCCCATTTTTTCGGCACCAGCAGCATCGTTGATGCCTACCGGGTGGGAGAAACTATTAGTGCCGTTAGTGCCGGACTCGGCGCCAACACATTTGAGGTTGCCGGCATTCCGTTACTGGTGGAACGCGAAGTAAAAGGTGGCACACAGGAATGCCGGAAACTGTTCGCCTCCTTGTGGACCGTTGCCCTGCTACTTGGTATTGCCATCACCTCCCTTGTCTTTCTCGCCGCCCCCCTGCTGGTAAAACTGTTTGCCCCCCGGATCAATCCCGCCACCGCTCAAACGGCAGTTCTGACCACAAGAATTATGTCCTTTGTTGCCGGTGCGGTAGTAATGATTTCTGCCTCTGGTGCCTATTACAACGCCCGGCGCCGATTCACCATTCCCCGGCTGGTAGATCCGACAGTAAACGTCATCGCAATCCTCTTTCTCCTGAGCTGGGGTAACAGTCACGGCATCAACGCCTTAACCACCGGCTGGACAGTTGGCCACTTTGCCGGGCTTATCCTCGCCATCTGTCCCTTAATCCTGACCGGACATCGCCTCATCCGCACCATCCGGGAACCAGGAATAAAGGAATTCCTTCGCCTTTCTATTCCCCTCCTGGGGCTGTTTCTCGTCCGCCCCTTAAACCTGGCCCTTGGACGCGCCTTCGCCTCCTTTTTACCAGCCGGCAACATCGCCATTATCGGTTATGCCGATCGCCTCTTCGCCTTTCCCTGCAACATTATCACCGCTGCCGTAGGCACAGTCCTCTTCACCCGGATGAGCGAACTGGCGGCGTCAGGGGCGGTTGACCTACTTCGTCATCGGCTTCAAACCTTGCTCCGCTGGGCAGGTGTGGTCCTGATCCCGGCGAGCCTTATTCTCTTTATCGTTGCCCAACCGCTGGTCAACCTGCTCTACCAGCACGGTGCCTTTTCCCCTGCCGACAGCAAACTCACCGCCACCGCCCTGCGTCTACTGGGACTGGGTATCTTCCCCTTTACCGCAATCGCCCTCCTTGCGGCTTTCTTCCGGGGAGTTAAAGACACCAAAACCCCGGTTCTCGGTGCCCTACTCGGTGCCGGTACCACCGCACTTTTTGACATTTTTTCTCTTAATCACTTAGGTGTTGCCGGACTAGCTCTGGGGTCAACTATCGGCTTGCTGACCAATATGGCCTTTCTCTTAACCGCATTTTATGTAAGAAGATGAATCCGCTTATTCCCCCACTCCTTCTTGCAATTGTCCTTTTACCCCTCCTGAGGTTTCCGGAAATCTGCCTCGCCCTTTTTCTATTCTCCGGCACATTTAAGAGCCTTTTCTTCCAAATGTTCCCCGACCTACCCGATATCACAGTGGTCCTCGCCGTCGTCCTTTTTGCCGGTATCCTCTTAAACAACCGCCCGGCACCCGCTTTCCAAACCGATTCTCTTGACACCACCCCTCATCAACCTGCTCCGACAATGACCAAACTTCTTATCCCCTTTTCAATTTTTGTTCTGATTATGTTTTTCTCTATGCTCAACAATGCGGAAAACACTTTTGCCTTTGATAAAACGGCCCGCTTCGCTCTCCTTACCGGTCTCGCCACGATATCACCCGTGTTGATAATAAAAACACCCCGACAACTTTACCGCTTCCTGATTATGCCCATCTTCCTTGCTCTGGCAATGACACTTTTCGGCCAGGTGACCCCGGAAGGCCTGTCCGCTTTCGGCGCCACCCACATCGCCACCGGCAGAATCATCGGTTTCGGCTTCCTCGCCATTTTGAGCTTCCTGCTTCAACCCGACACAAAAGCTTTTTCAACGTGGTTACAACGGGCACTGTTTTTAATCGGCGGCGTTACGCTGCTCTACGGTCTTTTTTATTCCGGCTCCCGGGGAACGCTGATTGCCCTCCTGATTGCCGTCTCTTTTACCGGGCTTGTAGGCATCACATTCCGACGCGGACGCCGACTGGTCTTAGCCGGTGCGGCGGTAACTCTAGCAATCGTCGCCGGTATCACTCTGTTTGCCCCGGACGCCGTCACAACCATGAACCGCCGGGTCCTCTATACCTTATCCGGACCCCTTGACCAGACCGCCCGGACCCGAGTGCTCCGCGCCAATGCGGCACTGGAGATGTTTACCCAGCATCCATTTACCGGTGTGGGCATCGGTGGCTTTGACGCCGAATTTAACCGGTTTACTGGCACACGGGGCGATTATCCCCACAACCTCTTTCTTGAGGTGGCGGCAGAACTTGGCATCCTCGGTCTCCTTTTTATCTCCATTCTCATTATTAATTCCTTCCGGGAAGTTTTCATCACTCTCACCAGAGCCAATCGGCGCATCCCGCTCATCGTCCTGACCGTAACTGTTTATTCCCTGGTAAACGCGCTCTTTTCCGGCGATCTAAATGACAACCGGCTGCTTTTCACCGCCCTTGGTCTTTGCTTTGCCACCCGCTCCTTGGGTGTTATACCAACCCCGCTACCTGTAGACTCGTCTCTCTCTCGTCACCCAACCTCCTCGGCAACAGAAAATAGAGAGCAACTATTAACCAACCCCCAGGCGGAAAAATGACCAGGGTTTGTCTTTTTAGCTCTGCCCATCGGATTTCAGATACAAGGATCTTCTACCGGGAGGCAACCTCACTGGCCCGGGCCGGCTATGAAGTTTTGGTGGTTGGCACAGACGACCCCGGTGTTTCCAATAATAATCATGGCATAAAAATCCTGTCCACAACCCCCCCGCCCAACCGCTTCCACCGCTTTTTCATCTCTCCCTGGCGTTCGCTAAAACTGGCGCTGGGTCTGCGCGCGAGACTATATCATCTCCACGACCCGGAACTCCTGCCTGTCGCACTGATCCTTAAACTCCTCAACCGCCGGGTTATCTACGACATCCACGAAGACTACCCCCGCCAATTGTTGGATAAAAACTACCTCCCCCGTTGTCTGCGCCGTTTCCTCAGCCGGCTGTTCGCGGCTTGGGAGGGCTTTGTCTGCCGTTATATTGACGGTGTAATTACCGCCACCGAACCAATTGGCCGACGCTTTCACCAGGGGGAAAAACATACCGCTCGCCCTCGGGTGATAACGGTGATGAACTACCCTGACGAACTACCAAAGACAAAAACAGAATCAAACCCACCCGTTACGAAAAATAAAGATCAACCCTTCCGCCTGATTCACCTTGCCAATGTCCTTTCTCCGGAAAGGGGGATCTCTCTCTTGGTCCAGGCATTGGCCGCACTTCCTGGTTGTGAACTAATACTTGCCGGTCGGTTTGTCAACCCGGCTTACGAAGCAGAACTCCGTTCCCGACCCGAGTTTTCCCGGGTTCACTATCTTGGCATCATCTCTCACCAGCAATGTTTTGACTGGTATGCCCGCTCTGACGTCGGCGTCGTCCCATCGCTACCCGTCCTTGGCTACGAACTCGCCCTGCCGGTAAAAATGTTTGAGTTTATGCTCGCCGGTCTGCCGGTTGTGGTTCCTGATTTTCCGCCCTTAAAGGCGATTATCACGGCAACCGGCTGTGGTGTAACATTCCCGCCTGGATCTTTGGCTGGCCTGATCACGGCGCTCCATCTTCTTAAAGCAGACCCACAACTGGCACAGGCGATGGGTAACCGGGGACGGGCAGCGGCGAGACTTCACTACAACTGGAAAAACGAAGAAAAAAAACTCCTGTCATTTTATGAACGGATTATTTAAACGGGTTCTCTTTCTCGGTGCCCACACCGATGACGAATTCGGCTGTTCCGGAACCATCGCCCGTCTGGTTGAAGAAGGAAAAGAGGTTTTTTACGTTGCCTTTTCTCCCTGTGAAGAATCGGTCCCACCGGGTTTCCCCCGGGACGTACTCAAAAAGGAGTGTCTGATGGCAATAACAAAACTGGGAATAAAACCGGAAAACTGGCATTTGCTCTCTTATCGGGTCCGCCATTTCCCGGGACTCCGCCAGTCAATTCTTGAAGACCTGGTGCGTTTCCGCGACGAACTAAATCCGGACCTCCTGTTTGTCCCGGCATCATCTGATGTTCATCAGGACCACCACGTAATATCCCAGGAAGGCCTCCGGGCGTTCAAACACATCACCGTTCTGGGTTATGAGTTGCCGATGAATACCATCACCTTCCGTCACGTCTGTTTTGTCCCGTTAGAAGAAAGACACCTCAATCTGAAAATAGCCAGTCTTGCCTGTTACGAATCCCAGAAGTTTCGCTCCTATACCAACGACGATTTTATCCGCAGTCTCGCCCGGGTCCGCGGAGTGCAGGCGGGGGTCCAGTATGCCGAGGCTTTTGAGGTCCTAAGGTGGATATGGCAATGAGAACTGGACCGGATGTCATAATTGACTGCCCAAAACTCGACGTTGCCCCTGATTGTGCCGTTGGTTTACCTGATGAAAATAACTTTCGCTGGACCGCTGGGGTCCGTATCCGCTGTGCAGAGCTCAAACTCGGCCCCGGGTGTGTAATTGAACGGGGGGTGCTGATTACCGGTGGTACCATCGCCCTCGGGGCTAACTGCCGGATTGGTGCCGGCACCACCATCCGGGTAACCGAATCGTTCCTGCTCGGAAAAAACGGCGTAATTGGGGAAAACTGCCTCATTGAAGGCCGGCGGCTGAAAATTGGCCGGGAACTCTGGTGCGGTCCTCAGGTGCGTATCGGCGGCGGCTCCTGCTTTGAGCCCCAGTCCGAACTCATCGCTGGCTACTGGCTTCATCTTGGTATGCGCGTGTTTATCAACACCGCCCGCCGGGTGGAAATCGGTAATGAAGTAGGTATCGGAACCGGTAGCGCTATCTACACCCATGGTGCCTATCAGTCGGCGCTCAACGGTTATCCGGTAAAATTTGCCCCAGTCACGATTGGCGACAAAGTCTGGATTCCCGGTGCCGTGATCAATCCGGGAGTTACCATCGGCGCCAGTGCTGTCATCGGCGTTGGTTCAGTTGTTACCAAAGACATCCCGGCGGGCGCACTTGCCACCGGTGTCCCCTGCAAAGTTATCCGGGAAAACGCCTTCCCGCGTCAACTTACCTCGGAAGAACGGCGCGCCTTCCTTACCGAATTCATCCTGACCGCCGCCCCCATCCTATCCGCCTTTCTCGGAGAGGAGTTCCGCTTTAACCCGGACCGCCTCTCACTCCAGAGCCAGAACTACTCTCTCCGCTACGACGACAACCAATTTATCCTTGCCGCCGGTGATAACACACCAATCTGCTCATTCCATCTCGCCACCCGAACCATCCAAGGCAGCGTCCTTCCCATTACCGAAAAAATCCGCGACCTGCTTCGCCGTTACGGTATCCGTTTTAAAAGCGAAACCGACAACAATACCTACCGCCCCTGGAGCGAAGATGTGTAGCATACCGGTATCTCGTCACTGGACGCCCCTGGTCACCATCATCATCCCCTGCCGCAACGAAGAGAAACAGATTGTCCATACCATCAATTCCATTCTCAAACAAAACTACCCCATCGGCCTGATGCAACTTATTCTTGTTGACGCCTGTTCCACCGACCGCACAATTCCAACCGCCCTTGCCGTACTGCGCGCCTCCGCGCTTAAAAACTACACCATCGTCAACAACCCCGACCGATTCACGCCGGCTGCCCTGAACATCGGACTAAAGCTCGCCCAGGGTGACGTCATATTCACATTCGGAGCCCATAGCCTCTACTCTACCAATTATATCGCGCGTGTTGTCACCTTGCTTAATCAAACCAATGCCGCGGCGGTAGGCTCGGTTGCCGTCACCCTGCCCGGTGCTAAAACACCGATGGCGCGGGCGGTTGCGCGGGTCCTTTCGTCACCTTTCGGCGTCGGCAACTCCGGGATGCGTATCCACCGCCGAGTATCCCCCGACAAAGGAAAACCACTCCCCGCTGATACCGCCTCTGCCCCGGGATATCGCCGCGAAGTTTTTGAACAAATCGGTGGCTTCAACCCCAATCTCATCCGCAACCAGGACATTGAATTCAACCTCCGTCTGCGCCGCAGCGGCAAAAAAATCCTCATTGACCCCACCATCTGCACTTACTACTTTGCCCGCTCCCGACTCCGTGACCTCTTCCGCAACGCCTTTGAAAACGGTTACTGGGTCATCCGCTCCCTGCGCTACGCATCCACACCCTTCTCCCCCCGTCACCTCGTCCCCGCCCTCTTCTTCACCACCCTCATCACCAGCGCCGCCATTGGTGTCTTCCTGCCTTTCCTCCGATCCATTGCCCTCTCCCTCCTGCTTATCTATTTCACCGGGGTCGCCGGCTTCTCCTTTATTACATCCTACCCATTTCAGGAAAACATCCTCTGTCTGGTCGCTTTCCCCACCCTTCACTTTGGCTACGGATTGGGCTCTTTTATCGCCCTCTTCTCCCTCTGGCGTCCGGCCCGAAAATCTCTCCCCACCGCCAATCCGCTAACCATCTCCAACACCGGAGAATGCCGATGAACGTCGCCATGCCGCTCTTTTTGCTATCCGCGCTCCTCTCGGTTCTGCTCAATACTGGGCTGGCAAAAATCGCCCTGGCCCGGAACTGGTGCGACCAGCCGGGAAGAACAAAAATTCACCTCCAGCCGGTTCCCTTTATTGGCGGCTTGGGCATCTTTTCTGTCTGGGCAATCGCCCTTCTCGTCACCGCTGTTAATCAGCTCCGTTTTCTTCTCCCCCCTGCTCTCCTCGCACTCGCCATCGGTACCTGGGATGACCTCCATTGGAAAACCGCCTCGGTTCCGGGCCGAAAACTGGCGTTGCAGAGCCTACCCGCAATCAGCGCCGCCCTTCTCATTTCGGTACACTTCCCGGTCCCGTCCGTCTCTCCTTTCGTAACAGGCGGTTATTTTCTGTTCTCGTTTCTCTTCACCCTAACCCTTATTAACGCCGTCAACCTCGCCGACGGCATAGATGGACTTGCGGGCGGCGAAACCATCATCTCCCTTTTCGGGCTCACCGCCGTCTACTCCGCCCTCAAAAATCCCGAATTGTCTTTCGCCGCTCTGCTTCTCGCGGCGGCCATAATCGGGTTCCTCGTTCTCAACCTCCAATCCCCATCCCGGCTGTTCCTCGGCGATGGCGGCTCTCATCTCCTCGGTACTCTACTTGCCATTTTTTCCCTGCCCATCATAGGAATGCTCCCGGACATCTGGACTTTCTTTGCCCTGCTCCTGATCATCGGCTTGCCCCTAATTGACCTGCTCTGGATCATCTTCATCCGGGGCTACCGGCGCCAACCCCTTTTTGCCCCTGACCGCAACCACCTCTACGACATCATCGCCGACGCCGGACTCGGACGACGGGCAACGCTACTCATCCTCTGTATCCTTCAATTGTTCTTGGTCTATACCGGCACGGTCATTCTCATAATGCAAATACCATGAAAATCCCCCTTGCTGCCGCTGACATCGGTCCCCTTGAGCGTCGGGCAATTATTGCGGTGCTCAAACGAGGCCGCCTTGCCCTTGGTTCCGCCGCCCGCCGTTTTGAAACCGCCCTTGCCACTTATGTCGGCAGAAAGTTCGGGGTCGCCGTTTCATCCGGTACCACCGCACTCCACCTGGCGGTGCGAGCGATCGGATTAAAAGCCGGAGACGAAGTCATCACCACCCCTTTTAGCTTTGTCGCGTCGGCAAATTGCCTTCTCTATGAAAGGGTCAAACCGGTATTTGTTGACATCAACCCTGTCACCCTCTGTATTGACTCCGCCGCGGTAGAGTCAACCAT